>Ga0222717_10003146_pt1 | contig 12518 bp, 11 predicted proteins | sample C33_18DmetaG_FD_165053 | JGI IMG/M metagenome (GOLD analysis project Ga0222717, IMG submission 165053) | Estuarine water microbial communities from San Francisco Bay, California, United States - C33_18D | ecosystem: Environmental > Aquatic > Marine > Unclassified | place: USA: California...
GACGTTCTAGCAAGAGCTTCACATAAGCTTCGCGTGTCTTCGACCCCGGTGCACTCGCGGCCGACGTCAAATCACGCACGCCCATACGGGGTTCATAGCGCTGAACTTCGTCGTCCTGAGAGACACCCGCTAGGAGAGCGTCAAGTCTCTTGGCAAGGTCATCGCCACCGTGATGATCGGCGAACGCGAACCCAACGGAAGTGAAGGTAAGACAAAGGGTAATAGTAAAGTGTTTCATAGTCAATATGCTAGACAAGATTAGAGAATGGTGTAAGGAGCGCGACGAGGACGGTCCATCCAACGTGCCGCATTGGCATCGCCTACGATTTCCTCCTTCACAGGATCCCATTTGATTGGACGACCGAGACGCTCTGCAATGCCACTACAGTGACAGATACTTGCCGTGCGATGACCAATCTCCACATTACAAATCGTCGGCTTACGCGTGCGAATGCCGTCTAACCAATTGCCGCGATGGTCTTTGGACTCATAGAGCCGGATCTCATTCGGTCCGACCGACTGGCGCACCAATTCTGCTGGCGTCGCATCGAGACGACCGCCGCGCGAAACAGAGACCGTGCCATCTTCTCCGATGAAATGGATCATGTGCCCATTCCGGTCAGGATGATCACGCAAGACTTTGGTCCCGTCGGCATAGACATGGGTTTGGTGCTCATTGCCTTGATACCCTTTCGGAATGAACTCGACAGGGCCAGAATCGTCTTTGCCCAGCGCCCACTGAATGATGTCAAAATGGTGCGCTCCCCAGTCGCCGTTCTTGCGAGAGCCATACTCCCAGAACCGTCGCCAACCTCCACCATAATTACCTTTCACACGTTCCTCATTGTAGGGGAACCAAGGCGTTGGCCCTAACCAACGATCATAATCAAACCCGTTCGGAATCGGCTGCTCCGCAGGATTGTGCGGCTGAGGGAAACCACCCAGTCCAGCATAAATGGTATGCACCTTGCCGATCCACCCATTTCTAACGATTTCACAGGCCTTGCGAAACGCACGCTCTGAACGCTGCTGGGAACCCACCTGTAGGATGCGGCCATAGCGCGCAGAGATATCTCGCATGACTTTGCCTTCCTCAATCGTCAACGTCATGGGCTTTTCCACATAGACGTCCTTGCCGTTTCTCATCGCCGCGACAGAGATGGGTGCATGCCAGTGATCTGGCGTTCCCACGACTACCGCATCAAGATCCTTGCGTTCGACTAGTTTCTCGAACTCATGATAGGATTCACAGCCTGTGTGCTTGCCCTTGCCATCACGATCCGCATAGGTCTTCTCCACTTGCTTTAGTGCTTTGTCACGACGGTCTGAGTAGACATCGCACACGCCGATCACCTGAACGTCTTTACGCTGCAAATGATAGCCTCGATGCCCCCCCATAATGAGACCGTGACCGATTAGTCCCATCGTGATACGATTGCTAGGGGCCGTCGTTCCATCCTTGCCCAGCACAGAGGCAGGTACTATCATCGGCGCTGCCAGGGCACTGGCTTTCTTGAGAAGATCTCGACGAGTAAGTTGCAGTGATTTCATAGAAAGGAGTATTTTGGAATCAGGTTTGTTGAGGGAAGTTCTACCAGGGAGTGCGCGCCCCGTTCACGTTCAAAGTTTGGCCAGATACAAAGGAAGCCTCCGGTGTCGCGAAGTAAAGCACGGCATCGCCAATCTCTTCCGGGGTCCCCCAACGGGCCATGGGTGTCATCGCAAGGTAATCATCCTTAGCCTCTTGCGGGTCGTTGTCATGCCGCTCGGTAGGGACCCAGCCGGGATTCACTACATTCACCGTGATGCCGAAGGGCGCCAACTCTGTCGCCATGCTTCGCGTCCAGCCGATCTGGCCACCTTTCGCCGCTACATAGGCACTGAAATTGCCAAAACTCGCTGGATAAACCTCACTCCCAATGTTCACATATCGGCCCCACTTCTGCGCCTTCATTGCCGGCAAGGTCGCCCGTGCGAGTAGATACGGACTCTTCACAAAGAAATCGAGCATCGTCTGGTAGAAGTCCCAGTCATACTCCTCGATCGGCTTCAGCGGCTGGTCTGGCGTCGCATTAGGCACCACGATATCAACCGTCCCGAGTTCTTTCGAAGCCTGCGCGACCATTTCCTCGATCTCATCCTGATCGACCGCACTCGCTCGGATGAGTAGACCTTCGCCTCCCGCCGCCTTCAGCTCCTCAAAAGCCGCCTCCGCCCGCACTTGGTTGTTCGCATAATTCATCACCACCTTCGCGCCCGCAGCAGCGAGTCGAAAGAGGATCCCTTTGCCCAAACCAGTACTACTACCGGTGACAAGAGCAACATGGCCTTCAAGTGGACGAGCATTCATAGATAAGAGAGAACTTCGTGACAAAGAATCCGCCACAGGGAAAGTCCAAACCCCAAAGAAATTCAAAGTTCTCGGAACTCGCCTCGCAGCAACGTTAGACTAAGGCATAGGAACTGTTTTGAAAACTCCACGGTAGTGTTGAAGGGAGCAGCGTGATGAAATAGGGATCAAGTTGGCGCGGCTAAACCTCATGTAGGCAAGGCTCGCGCAAAGGGTCAAACCGAGAGGTTGTTCACAAGGCGATGGCGGTCGACCTTGAGGCCCACCTTCCTAACCTCAAACGCTAGGATTCGATCCTAAACAGATTCCAGTAACCCTGGGCCCAGCTCCTTGTGAATCTTGATCGAGCAATCGACAATCACCCCCAAGATTTCATTCTCAGTCGTTTCCATAACACTCCGATCCTCGGCGTCTCTGCGCGAGTTAAAACCTCAGGACGCCACCGCAGTGGTCAGGGGAGCAACGTCATGGAACAGTGCACCAAATGGGTGCTGCAAATTCCCATGTAAGGAAGGCCCGTGACCTACTCGGTGAACTTCGTATCCTTCCCATCCAAATTCACCTCTTGGATCCACGTGTTCCGATAGAGCACTTCATGCCCCTCACATTGCAACTTCAAGCCGCCCGGCACGTCAGTGATGCCCTTGCCACCGTCATTACCACCATCCAGTCCTGAGTTTGGGCCACCCCAGACTTTCATGATGCTGAAATCTTCGTGAGCTAACTTTCCATTAAAATAGATAGTCACTTTGGCATTCTCGATAAGCTTTCCATCTTCGAAGCGCGCGGCTTTGAACAGGATGTCGTAAGCATTCCATTTCCTGAGGCCGTTGTAGAGCTCGTAGGGCGATTCGGATTCGTTAATGATCGCGCCCATGCCATGCTTCGTCTTGTCGCCATCGAGCACTTGAATCTCATAGCGATTCTGTAAATAAACGCCACTATTACCACCCTCATTCGGAATCAAGAACTCGATGTGCAAACGAAAGTCACGGTATTTCTTCTTCGTCACCAAGTCAGCGGTCCCATACTTACCACCAGCGGCAGCGGGGTCATCGGTCACGAGCACAAAGCCGCCATCTTCCGGATCTGGTGCCATCTTCCACTTGATAGGGAGTGATGAAGCGAAGCGAGGCCCTTCCCAATAAGTCCATTTTTCATCCACAATCGTCCGAGTGCCATCGAGTAGCATTTCAGCTTCCGCTGTGGGTTTCAAGCCCACCCCGAGATCGGCAGACAGGGTTGAAATTCCAGTGGTAAAGATAAGAAGGGCGCGTTTCATGCAGCCTGATCTATCGAATCGCCTCCCACTTGCCAACTCTTCTCTTGTCTCGATCCGAGGTGACTTCTAAGATCTCGACATGAGCATTACCCGTCGTCGCTTCATTTCCACCACTGCCGGGGCCAGCCTTGTCAGCCCTCTCTTGCCTAACATCGCCACGGCTGCCAAGACAGGTTCAAAACCTGCCATCATCGGTGAAGGCGCTCACAAGTATGAGTGTCATCACGGCTGGGGCGACGTGCCAAACCACATCAAGTGGATCGACACCCACGGGACCGCCGTCGATGGTCAAGGGTTTGTCTACATCAAGCACCGTGGCAACCGAAAAGAATCCACGGATACCATTGCCGTCTTCGAACCAGGCACAGGCAAATTCGTCCGTTCGTTTGGTAAAGAGTACAGTGGGGGCGGCCATGGGATCGATGTGAGGAAAGAAGGCAACGAAGAATTCCTCTATCTTTGCGACAACAAAGGACTCGTTGCCAAAACGACCCTAGTAGGTGAGCAAATATGGACCATGAAATATCCGAAAGAATCCGGCTTCTATGGTGAAAAGTCGCGGTTCTCTCCGACCAATATTGCCTTCGCACCGGACGGCGGATTCTACGTGGCTGATGGCTATGGCTCGAACTTCATCCATCAGTATGACAAGGACGCAAACTGGATTCGCAGTTGGGGCGGCACAGGATCTCGCATTGGGACCTTCAAAACACCTCACAGCATTTGGTTAGACGACCGTCCCGGTCGTGAGGCCTCACTCGTAGTTGCCGATCGCGCCAACGCTCGTCTCCAGTATTTCTCACTCGATGGGATCCATCTCGGCTTCGTCGATACCGTGAGCTTCCCGGCTGACTTCGACACCCAAGGCGAAGTCCTCATGGTGCCAGACCTGCACGCTCGCATCACCCTGTATGACAATTCAAACAAGGTCATCACCCACCTCGGCTACGCCGACGAGTGGACGAAGAAAGCACTCGCGGATGGCTTCAAGATGCGGAAGACACCTTCCATGTGGGAGAATGGTCGCTTCGTTCATCCGCATGATGCCTGTTTCGATAAGGACGGGAACATCTATGTCGCCGAGTGGGTGGCCACCGGCCGAGTCAGCTTCCTCAAGAAGGTGGATTAACAGGGCCATCCATCACGGAGAGCGATGCTCCGTCATCACCGAATTCTTCGGAATGCCCTCACACAACAAGAATCGGGAACCCGATCGTCGACTAGCCTCTCTTCTGTGAAACCGACCACAACCCTTGGAGAAACGCAGACCCCGGACGGCTCGCGTTTCCTCCTGCTAGAGCATGACGGAAACTTCTATTTCAAGTTTAACGGCACTCAACTGATGAGTTCCGACTGGACAGAGTCGGAGCTTCTACTGGCAGACGAAGCCTGCCGCTTTCGAAAAAAGAAAGCGGCACCACGCGTCCTGGTGGGCGGACTCGGACTTGGCTTCAGCTTAAAGCGTGTGCTAGAACTCGTCGATGCCCAGGCCGAAGTCTGGGTCGCGGAGCTCTTACCAGATGTCGTGCGATGGAACCGTGAGCACCTTCAAGCTCTCAACGGTAAGCTCCTCGATGAGCAACGAGTGAAGGTCTTCACGGGTGATGTCTATGATTGCCTTAGAAAACAAGGTTCCAGCTACTTCGATGCCATCCTCATGGACGTTGACAATGGCCCCACCGCTCTCGTCCAACCTCAGAACGCTCGGCTCTATGACAAGCGCGGGCTGCATCTCTTCTACGAAGCCTTACGACCAGAAGGTCGCGTCTCCTTCTGGGCCTCTGATCCAGAGCCAGCTTTCCCCGGTCAGCTTAAGAAAGCAGGCTTCCTTGTGGAAGAACTTCCTGCCAAGGCCCATCCGCGAGCCAAGCGATTCGCCCATCGGCTATACACAGGGGAGAAGCGGACCTAACAATGGTTTATCATCTCATATAATGTAGTGCTAACGATACCCGTTCTTTCGCACACGTTCTAGCAAAGCGCGCATCGCCCTAACACGATCTGGATCTTTGTCCGCAAGGTTCACTTTCTGAATGGGATCATTTGAAATATTGAAGAGCTGCATCTTCTCGTCACCAGGTGCCGGATAACTCCGCCGTTTCTCCCATGCCTTGTCGCGTTTGCTCACGTAGCCGTGGGGAGCATCAACGAGAACATAGTCCCCATCTCGAATGGCATAGTGATCCTTCTTCGTGTTGTGCACATGAGCCGTCCTCGCCGAAGTCTTGGCTTTCCCTTGGAGCACAGGCAAGAAATCAAAGGCGTCTTCAGCCACACCATCCGGCAGCACCTTTCCCAATACCGTCGCCACCGTGGCCATGATGTCGATTTGAGAGACCAGCGCATCCGAAGTCGAGCCAGGGGCGACCACACCTGGCCATTTCACGACAAAGGGCACGTGATGACCGCCTTCGTAGATGTCCCTCTTCAGCCCTCGGAAAGGTTCCGCCGACCAGTGGTCGTATTTCTCGGCGCGGAGGTAAGCATAGCGCTCAGGTCCATTGTCCGCAGTGAAGATCACCAAGGTATTCTCGGACACGCCAGCGCGCTTCAAAGCTTCCAGCAACTGCCCGCAAGACCAGTCCGACTGTACGACGAAATCACCGTAGGGCCCCGCCTGGGATCTCCCATCGAACTCATCCGTCGGCACAATCGGCGCATGGGGAGATGGCAAAGGGAAATAAAGAAAGAACGGACTCTCCTGTCCCTTGCGTTTCTCAATCCAGGTCACCGCCTTCTTCGTGAGCGTGGGCAACACTTCATAAAAATCCCAATCTGAGCACGCCGGACCCGGACGCACTTCCCAACCACCTTCTTTCGTCTTGGCCGTGATCGTTAGGGTGGTATCCGGCGCCTTGAGCACACGATCATTCTCGATCCACGCGTACGGTGGGAAGTTATAACACTATCACCGAAGTAGTAGTCAAACCCGTGCGCCAGCGGCCCGTCAGGAATCGGCTTCGACCAATCAAAGGCGTCCGCACCCCAGAAGGTCTGGGTCCCCCTCCCTTTCTTGCGCTTCATCGGCTTGGCATCAGGCTTGCGAATGGCCGGCCAGTCCCACCCAAGGTGCCATTTCCCAATGCAGGCCGTAATGTAGCCTTCCTCCTGTAGCATTTCTGGCAGGGTCCACTCTTCCTTGTCGAAGACAGATGTCCCTAGCGCATTGACTATACCATGAAACTTCCGCCAATGATGACGCCCCGTGAGCATGGCATAACGACTCGGCGTACAGATACCCGAGGATGAGTGCCCATCCGTAAACCGCATCCCCTCACGCACTAACTGATCCAGGCATGGCGTGGGTATCTTCGATTTAGCGTTCTGAACAGCCAAATCACCATAGCCCATGTCATCCGCATAAAGCAGTAAAATGTTCGGCTTCGAGATCTGGGCATTTGCAGACAATCCAAGCAAGAGGGAACAAAGAGCGAGGAGGCGCTTCATGAAGTGAACCTATTCTGAAACGCGACTCCAGAGCAACCTACTAATGGGAGGACGTCACCCGTCCGTCCGATGCCTTAGCCAGGACCTCCACACGACGATACTGCTCGCGGAAGTGCTCACTCAAACCCCGTCCGTAGAGGCTTTGCTCTCGGCTTGGTCGTTTGAGCACGTCAGCAATTTCACCCAAGGCAATCTCATAGGTTATTCGAGAGACATCATCAAAGGCTGCCACCGCATCTGGCGGAAAGTCATGATCAATCAGCGCCTGCCAGGCCGCACGTAGTTCATCGTGAGGGTCAAGACACACGGATTTGATAATGTAGCGGATCGCACCAAACGCACGCCCGGTCCAAGCCACCTCATAACGAAAGAGGTCCGCTCTCTCAAATGGCAGCACCTTCGGATCTGCGAAGTTGGTTAGGTATGGCTCCACATACAGGTCTTTGCGCACCGGCAGCCGACGCAGGGCTTGGCGTTCCGGCCCCCCATTCGTTCCCACCCGATAGTCCCACAATTGCTGCCCCTTTTTTGAGAAGAGAAACTCCATGAACTTAAAGGCGAGTTCTGAATTCGGAGCTCCGCGAAGCATGGCAATCGGATCCACACTTGTCGAGGATCCTCCGACGGGCGTGGCAAAGCGGAGGCGAGAGCGGCCTTCCTCATCGCGAAGCAGTTCATTGAACGTCCTGCCATAGTAGTCAATGCACATCCCCACCGCAGCCTCACCCGCAGCAACATCGGCAGGAATCTTCGCTGAGAAATTTGCATAGTAGCGAGCGTTTGCCCCAATACGCCGAATGAGATTCATGCCGGTGGCCCATCCTTCCGACAAGGCAGCACGTTCATCGAGATCTCCACGATCAAGCACGCGACGCATTTGCTGTTGCAGGATCATTTCGAATGCCTTGGTCACCGTGCCACTCGCCGTCGGATCTGCCAACGCCACCTCCTTGAAGAGCCGTGGGTCTGCTAACAATGCCCAATCGGGAGTCGGGGCTTCAATACCCAGTCGATCTAAGGCATCGTCATTCACACAGATCCCAAAGGTAGAAAGACAGCAGCCTAACCAACGGTAACCAGAATCGTAGAACGGCTCGCCTCCCACTTCCTGCGGAATGACACTTTCTGCAAACCAATCTGGATGCTTTACGGCAAGCCCAGAGTCGACCAAGTATCCCTTGCCAGCGTTGACGGCAAAGGGATAGGCCCCTCCGCCAAAGAACAGATCGATACCCACCCCAACATTCGCCTGAAGAAAGGTACGGCGCGCACTTTCTGCGGAACCATCGTTCGCCGACTCCTTGGGAAGGCTGAACTTGCGATTGTTGAATGCGGCCTCCACCGCAGACGTCCAATTCCGCCCTAACTGATTCTTCCAGTGATTCTGAAACGCGAAGGTGTACTCTGTATCGAGCACTTTCTCAATCTCGGAAGTACCACCAGGCACGCGCCATTCAATGAAGACTTCCCGGCCTTCAGTCTCACGCATGTGCTTGCGAAAGGCTGTCGTAAACTCACGCCGAATGCTTTCACTATGCGGCGTGATGATATTCAGGATCTGGCTTTGCGACTTGGCCAATCGAGGGTCGTGCTCGTACTCAGGCTTGAGCAGAAATGGCACCGCCAAGACAGCGACCAAGGCGCCTAGGATCGAAAGGAAGCGGATCACGGCTTACGAGTCTCCACCTCTCCAGGCGGCGCTTTAAGGATGATCACGTCCTCCCTGCGAGCTTGGGCATGCTGCCAGCATTTACCCGGATCACGAACAGTGCTCGGGTTGAGCTCAGATAGACGTATGCTAGAGCCATCACTCGCCTTGAGATCATACTGGGCGATCTCGCCCAAATAAACACTCCTCTCGATATGTCCATCGATGGCATTTACCCCATCGATCGGTGCATCACGAAGCGTCAGGCTCTCTGGGCGTATGGCAATGACAACCAAATCGGAGACCTTTGGCTCCCAGGCAGGATCGGCGATGATCCCTTCGAAATGACCCAGGTCGGTATCGACCTCAGCCACGCGATCCTCGATTCGAGTCACGATGCCCCCAATGAAGTTTGTCTCTCCGATAAACTCAGCAACCAAAGGGGAATGCGGCGCGCGATAAACCTCGGGCGGTGTGCCCACCTGAGCAAGACACCCACCCTCCAGAATGGCCATCCGATCAGCGACGGAGAGCGCTTCTTTCTGGTCATGGGTCACATACACAGCTGTCAATCCATACTCTCTACAGAGAGTGCGGATTTCCTCACGCATCTCCAACCTCAACTTCGCATCTAAGTTAGACAAAGGCTCATCGAGAAAGAGACAACGTGGACGCACAGCCAAAGCACGCGCCAACGCCACCCGCTGTTGCTGCCCGCCAGAGAGCGCATTGATCGAACGCCCACCAAGTCCTCGTAGCCTCACCATCTCTAGCATTTCCGCCACACGTTCTTCAATCTCGGCATTGGGGAGCTTCAGCTCCTCCAACCCAAAGGCAATGTTCTTCGCCACGCTGAGATGAGGCCAAAGCGCATAACTCTGGAACATCATCGCTGTCTGACGTTTGTGTGGAGGCACCGCGGTGACGTCTTCACCATCAAAGAGCACCCTACCAGCATCCGGCTTGTAAAACCCCGCAAGAGTCCGAATGAGCGTCGTCTTCCCACAACCACTCGGACCTAGAAGAAAGAATATTTCGCCCGCAGCGATCTCAAGAGAAACGTCGTCTAACGCTTGTATGTCCCCAAATGATTTGCTGAGGTGTTCGACGGTGATGGAGACCATGGCTGCGACGCTTGAGTAAACCTCGCAACTCCCTCTGGCAAGCCTTTCAGGACGAGGGCTCGCAGGCCTGGGGAAAAACCTTGCAAGGCGGTCGAGGCGTCTTAGTTTCGCCCTTCCATGAATACCAGCAAACGCGTCTCGATTTACGATACGACCTTGCGTGATGGCACGCAGGGCGAGGGAGTCTCATTCAGCTCACTCGATAAGATGCGAATTGCCCACAAGCTGGACGAATTTGGTGCCGACTACATCGAAGGCGGCTGGCCGGGCTCGAATCCCAAGGACGTGGAATTCTTTGAAATGGCGAGCCGGGAAACCTGGAATCACGCGAAGATCGCAGCCTTCGGGAGCACCCGTCGCGCTCATGTCGATGTGGCCGATGATCCCCAGGTTAATCTTCTGCTCGCGGCCAAGACACCCGTCGTCACTATCTTCGGCAAGAGCTGGAAACTTCACGTTAAAGAAGTGTTGCGCACCACGCCTGAAGAGAACCAGGCCATGATTCGCGACACCGTAGCCCATCTCAAGGAGCACGGCCGTGAGGTCGTCTATGACGCCGAACATTTCTTCGATGGCTACAAGGACGATCCAGAGCATGCCATCACGACACTAAAAGCCGCTGAAGAAGGCGGGGCCGATATCGCCGTCCTCTGTGACACGAACGGCGGCACCATGACCCACGAGGTCGACGAGATCACACGAGCAGTGGTCGACGCACTCAACATCCCCGTGGGCATTCACACCCACGATGACGCCGGCCTTGGAGTCGCCAATGCTTTAGCGTCCATTCACGCAGGCAGTGTGCAAGTGCAGGGAACGATTAACGGCTATGGTGAGCGCACAGGAAACTGTAATCTTACCACCGTCATTCCAAACTTGCAGCTCAAGCTCGACACTCCCGTCGTCTCAGACCTTACAAAGCTTAAACATCTCTCGAGCTTCGTCGATGACTTGGCTAACTGCGCGCACAACACTCGCGCGCCATATGTTGGTGACACCTGTTTCTCACACAAGGGCGGCATGCATGTGAACGCCGTGCAGAAACTGGCGAAAACATATGAGCACATCGAGCCGGAGCAAGTTGGCAACGTGCAGCACATCCTCATCTCTGAGCTTTCCGGCAGAAGCAATATCCTGATGAAAGCCGAGGAACTCGGTATTCAGTTAGATAAGGGCGCCCCCGAAGTTCTCGGCATTCTTGAGCAACTCAAAACGCTCGAGAAAGAAGGCTACGAATTCGAAGCCGCCGAAGCATCCTTCGAACTGCTCATCCGAAAGTATCTCAATCGACATCGAAAGTTCTTCGAACTGTTAGAATTCCACAGTACCTTCCGCCGCCACGGAGCGGACCTTTACTCCACCTGTGAAGCCACAGTGAAACTCAAGGTCAGCGATCAGCGCGAGTATACAGTAGCCGAGGGCAATGGGCCGGTCGCCGCTCTCGATCGCGCCGTGCGCAAAGCTCTCGTGCCGTTCTACCCAGAGCTCGAACGCGTCCAGCTCCAAGACTACAAGGTTCGCATCATCGACAGCCACACAGGCACGGGAGCACGCACCCGTGTGCTCATCGTCTCTACCGATGGCAAAGAGACGTGGGATACCGTCGGCGTTTCAGAGAATATCATCGAAGCTAGCTGGAAGGCTCTCGTCGATAGCTACGAATACTACCTCACTCGACACACCGAGCACGATGGGGTTGCCGCCGAGCCTGAAATCATGCTAGCATGATAATCGCCCGGCCATCGTAGCCAGGAGTTGCTATGAAACGATGCGTTTGGATTCTTCTCGTCGCTGCCCTCATCGGGGCTGCCTACGCTGACGAGAAGGAGCCGCCATCGCTCTCGCTTGAGGAACCGGAAGAATTCTCGTTCAGTTTCGACAGCGAACCCACCGTTCTTGATAGCAAAGCACCCAAGGAAATAGTTCCGTGGCTGGGCTTATGGATTCAAGAAACGGACCTCCTTGAGAAGGCGTTAGAAGCCGAGGGCGTTCGCATCTATTCAGTCGCCCCCTTAGGACCTGCCTACAAAGCAGGCCTGCGAAAGGACGATATCCTCACGCATTGGAACGACGAAGCAATCAATGATGCCGATGCTCTCCGCCTTCGGATCAGTGCCCTCAAGGTTGGAGAAGAAATCAGTCTAACCATCTACCGAGGGAAGACATCACAGAAACTCAAAGTCCAAGCCGATGACCGAGCGAACTATCCCTGGTGGGAAGAGTGGCAACCGTATCTCCCCCCTTTCTCCCCTCTCCGATCCCTTCAACGGCGCCCTCAAGCGCCCCAACTCAAAAGCAAATTCCTAGCAGCCGCCCGACAAAGATAATGGTAGTTTAAGCTGGTATCGTAACCCACCACCACCCAATCACACCCGTCCTCCGCCACTACCTCAAATCCGGCATCCTCTATATCCTTTTTCATTCCGGACGTTCCAAGCACAAAAATCTTGTGCACTTCCGGAAAGTCACCGCGTAAAGTGGCGACGCACGCGTCGGTTGACATGACCACCTGCTCGGCTTTTACGACAATGCCCATCAGCTCCAGAGATTCTACGTAATCCGCTCGGCTCTTCGAATTATTATTTGTTAAAAAATCCCAGCCAATCCCCAACTCCTCAAGGGTCGCCAGAAATGGCAAAGTTTCGTAACTACTCAGGTAACAGGTCT
>Ga0222717_10003147_pt1 | contig 12516 bp, 9 predicted proteins | sample C33_18DmetaG_FD_165053 | JGI IMG/M metagenome (GOLD analysis project Ga0222717, IMG submission 165053) | Estuarine water microbial communities from San Francisco Bay, California, United States - C33_18D | ecosystem: Environmental > Aquatic > Marine > Unclassified | place: USA: California...
GCAATGAGAATGCAGATGAGCAGTAGCGAATATTTGCCCGTTTTTTCAGCAAGTGTACGAATCATGGAGAAGGGGTGGGTTGATCTATTAAGTCAGTCTTTTGAATATTAAATTAAGTGATGGACTGATATTTTTAGGGAAATGAATTGGTTAATTGCTAGTGTTAATAAGGCTGAATGTTGGTATTGATTTGTTTGCCCCAAGCCAGAATTCCGCCGTGTAAACTTTTGATATCCGAAAAGCCATAGGTGGCTTTCAATACCTCTAGCGCCTGCCTGCTGCGTACGCCGCCCTTACAATAAACGCATGTTGGGCGGTCTGGATGAAGTCCGATGGCCAATGGGTCGACTGTTTGTTCGATAATTTGTTTGAGTGGTATATGGACTGAGTCGATTTTGCAGAGGGCGCGCTCCCATGATTCGCGCACATCAATGACTTGCAGGCCTTCATTTGACCTGAGTTGGTTATTTAGTAATTCAGGCGAGATGTCGTCGCCCGAGATCTCGGCATCCATGCTACAGGTATATGTGCCTGCGTTTAATTCAGTCACGTCAGCTGCCTCTGGCACACGTTTAAATGGGATGCAGGTTTGTTTCATTTCCAATGCGTCGAAGAGCAGTAGCTTTCCAGTGAGAGGGCTACCCATATCAGTGAGCACTTTGATGACTTCGATTGCTTGGATGACACCGATGATACCGGGTAACACTCCGAGCACGCCGATTTCAGAGCAGTTTGGAGTATCCTTTGGGTTTGGTGGCTCGGGAAATAGGCAACGGTAGGTTGGGCCACCTTGATAGTTGAACACACTTACTTGGCCTTGAAAGGTGTAGAGTGCGCCATAGATCAGCGGCTTTCCTGAGAGCACACAGGCATCATTTATTAGGTAGCGTGTGGGGAAATTGTCTGAGCCGTCGAGTACGACATCGTAGTCACTGATGAGTTTGAGTGCATTACTTGTCGTTAAGCGAGTCGGGTGCGGCAAGCAGGTGATGTCAGGATTCATCGCGATTAATCGATCTGCTGCTGCATCGGCTTTCAGTTTTCCAACATCAGCATCGGTATATAAAATTTGCCGTTGTAAGTTTGAGCGATTGACACGGTCATCATCGATGATGCCCAGTGTCCCAACACCCGCTGCGGTGAGGTATTGAAGCGCGGGGCAGCCGAGCCCGCCGGCGCCAACGATGAGAACGCGGGCAGCTTTAAGTTTTAACTGAGCGGCTTCTCCAAAGCCTGGTAAGCTTAAGTGTCGCTGATAACGTAAAATTTCGCTGGTGGATAATTTCATGTTTTTAAAAAGAGGTCTTCGATACGAATGATTGTTTGCGAGAGTGCAGTCGCCTCATCTTTGGAGTGTGTAATTTGAAGTGTGGTCGTACCTTCTTGGGCGATCGTGCGCTTAATTAGCTGTAAAATCTCTGTGCAAGTGGAGTCGTCAAGACCAGTGAGGGCTTCGTCTAGACACAAGAGCTGTGGGCGTGTCGCTAATGCACGGCCGAGTGCCACTCGCTTGGACTCACCGCCTGAGAGTGTGTCAGGCATCCGCTCAAGGTGTGGAGTGAGACCCAATTGCTCTGCGAGATCGTCACTGCGCTGTTTGATTTCACGGTGGTTCCATTGCTGGATCTTTGGCCCAAACTCTAGATGCTCTCGGACGGTCATATGCGGGAATAGCACGTTGTCTTGCGGAACCAAGGCGACTTGGCGTTCCCCGGGGCGTAGCTGTGTGATATTTTTATCGGCTAAGATAATGTCACCAGATTTTATGTGACGTAGACCGCAGATTGCTTCCATGATCGTTGATTTCCCTGAGCCACTAGGGCCCATGAGTGCGGTTGACATGCCAGGCTTGATTTGGAACGAGACCGAATCGAGTTTGAATGTGCCTGCTTGAATGCAGAGTTTTTGGATGTCGAGCATGTGGCTTTATGTGCGATCACCGACTGTGCGAATGATGAGAATAGTCGCAATTGCGAGCGTAATCAGAAGGAGTGAGACAGCAGCAGCGCCCCCTAGGTTACCGATGTTGATTTCGAGAAATACGGAGGTTGCGAGCACCTCGGTGCGGCCACGAGTCGCGCCAGCAAAAATCAAAATGGGCCCGAATTCACCGAGTGCACGTGCCCATGCTAGTACCCCAGCAGAGAGGACGCCACGGCCGGCTTGGGGAAGCGTGATTTTCCAAAATGCTTGGGAGCGATTGCAGCCTAAGGTTAATCCAACGAGCTCGCTGCGAGGTGAGATGTGGTCGAACGTGTTTTTCATGCTGCGCACGGCAAATGCGGCTGCCACGGTGAACTGGGCTAGGATGATCGCAGGAATATGAAAAGTAATATAGATGCCATGCTGATTAAGCCAGCCCTCAAGGGCACCTTCGCGAGTAGGGAAGGAATTAAATAGAATCAGTAGGCTCAACCCAACCACCAGTGGCGGCAGTATTATTGGGATGTCTAGAAGCGTGTCTAACAGGGTGTGTCCACGAAACTTGAAGCGTGATAGGCTGTAGCCGATCGGGATGGCAAAGAGGAGGGAGAGTATTGCGCTACAGGTGCAGGTAAGGAAGGTGAGTGTGAGCGACTGCTGGATGGACTTGCTAGTCATTGCACCGATTAGATCGCTCCATGTGATGTGACTGGCACTGGCAATGATCAGCAAGCAAATCAGGAGCCCATATATGGCAGTAAATCCAATCAAACCACACAGGAAGGGTTTGTCTGAGCCAATGCGACGATATTGGTGATCTTTAGTATGCGCAGACATTTCTAGTTAGATTGTTTGTTTCCCGGCTTAGAAAGCATGTTGAATGTTATTTTTTTTCATCAGCAACTGCGGAGTTAGGCAGTTCTGGTAGTTCGATGCCATAGTTTTGTAAGATTTCACGAGCGACGTCTGTGTTGCTTATATAGTTCGCTAAATCGCGCGCTGCTGTGGGATGATCCGATTTTTTGAGTATGGCGATGGCTGTCGTCTGTGGTGCTTGTGTGAAGAGGGGCACTTGGATGATGCGCAGTTGCGGGTGATTGCTTGCTAACGCGCGCCACGCAATGGTGGCGTCAGCGCTGCCTAGCGCGACATCTTCGATGATGTTGCTGACTGTTGGTTTGGTAACGATAATATTTTTTTCGATCGCTACATAGGCGCCATGCTCAATGAGTTGTGCGCGAGCGAATCGGCCAATGGCAGCAGTTTCGTCGGCGAATGAGATCCGTATGCCAGGTTTGGTCAGGTCTTCTAGTGATTGAATGTCCCTATTGTCTTTGTGGACGGCAATAATGGCTGTGAGGAGGGCGACTGGTATGCACTCTGTGATCAGTTGAGATTCCTGAGCATCGTCAATGTAAGCCGAGTTTGCAGGTAGGTAGAGATCGCCGTTGCCCAGTTTTATTTGGGATAATAGTGCACCTGATCCATTGTAAATAATGTTCACTGCACGGCCAGTATTTTCGGTATAGGCTTGGGTAATTTGACTGATCGGTTGTTGCAAGCCTGCTGCGCAGTAGAGTGTTAATTCTGCATCGGTGTCATCTTTAGAGGGTGCACCTCGAAGTGCCAGTGCGTACAAGCAAGCGACTAGAGTCACTGAAAGAGTTAGACCGATAAGGACAGGGTGCTTCATTGGATCATTGAAAATGCGCATACAGCGCACAGGCGTCGAGTCGATTGATGGATAAGAAGGTAGCTTCCAGTGCCGAGTTGTCCACTTAGTTATAGATGAGTATGATCACCTTTGATTTTGACCGAACTGGCTTTATCTTGGTACGCAGTTAGGCTTCATTTAAATAGTATCAGAGTGTGGGCATACAAAAAAGCTTCGGCCTGCAAGTCAGGACGAAGCTTTTGTAAATAGATGGAAGTGACGACGACTTACTCGACGACCGCTTCGTCTGCCTCTGCTGGTATTTCGATGCCGCTAGTAATGAGTTCGTTGATCAATGCGGCTGAACTCACATATGTAGCATAGCGTTTGAGGAAGTCTTGTGCCTGTGAAAGGGTTTCATCATCAGCTTCGATCTCAGGAACTAGCTTTTCTTCGATGTAGACGAACACACCAATGTCACCGCTGGTAAGCATTGGAGAAACCTCACCTTCACTCATACTTTGTGCTTTTTGTAGTGCGGCGCGGTTGAAGGTCCGTGGGGCTTCGCTGATTTTGAATGCTTCGCTTTCGGACGCTTTAAGGTCCAACATTTCAGCGGCTTCAATAAAGGTGCTACCGGTCGCGATCTTGTCCTTTAGCTCGGTTTCTAAGCGGACCCCATTTTCGTTAAATAGGCGGCGTTTTTCTTCTGCGGTATAGTCGGCTTTGACGACTGCCGCAACCGTATCAAATGCGGGTATTTCTGGAGCGATGCGGTGCTTGTAAATCAGTACGCCAAAGCCGCCGTCGATTGCGTACGCATCAGAAAAATAGCGTTTTTGCGTGAGAGTGAAGGCAGCCTCGAGCAACTCTGCAGAGAGCGCACGACGAGCGGCACCTTCTGCGGTATAGGGAGGGATCTCGGTGATCGTCAGATCAGACTCGTTGAGCAGTGTATTGAAGGCCGCGGAATCTTGCGGTATATTATCACGATAGAGTGTGTAGGCAAAGCTTTGTGCCGCTTGGTTGGCGATGCGCATGGCAGCTTGCTCTGCTAGGTCAGTTGCGACTGCTTCGCGGACATCTTCGAATGTGACTGCTGGTTTTTCTGCATCGAGGGTGTCAGCCTTGGGCTGTGCTGCTTCGTAGGCGGTGACAAATTCTGCGCGATTGGCGATAAAGTGATCCCGAAGCTCAGCTTGTTCCGGCGCGACGACTTGGTTGGCATACTTAGCTGCTGGAAATGTAATGTAGCTGGCTTGAATACGCTCGGCGATTTCATACCGCTTGGGGTTGGCGGCGTAGTAGTCTTTGAGGACACTTTCTGCAGCTGTTACTTCAGGCGTGAAATCCGCATAGTTGATCTCTGCAGTCGCCAGTTTTAGTGTCGTCTCGTTGCGTTCGGTTTGTGCGAGTGCTTCAGAGGGCAGTGCGTATCCAGGACCTCCCAGCGCGTCGCGCACTTGGTCGATACGATAGTTTTCTTCAAGTACTACCACGAAGAGGCCTTGTGGCATGCGTGGATTCGATTCGATATTATCGACAAAGCTGGTGTAGGCATCTCGACTAAATTGTCCATCAGGCCCACGGAAGGCCGCTTTAGTCATGATATAGAGCTCAAGCGTCTTTTGATTGGGGGTGGGGATGCCGATCTCGTTTGCGAGGTGCAAGAGGGCAATTCGAGACATAACCTCGCTTTGAAACTGCTGCTCGCTCTGTATTGGGCGGCCTGTATTCAAGATCGAACTCAGCGAAACTTTCTCGCTGATAATACCCATTTCGCGAGGCGAATTTAGGTCGTACCCATAGAAATTGTTTTCGCGGTAGGCACTTTGGTCCGAGGTACAACCTGGTGTGTTACCGATCGTGAAAACGAAGGCGACAATGATGACCGACAAGAGGGTGAGAAATATCCAGCGACCGTGGCGGATGAGGTGATTTTGAATCCAAGAAATCATGACAAGGGAAATAAGAAATCGGCAGGTTAGATGTAGGGGTTGCCCTGTCAACCCCTTGGTTACATGTCTGCATGGGTAATTATACGAGATGGGGCAGTGACAATTAGTCTTTGATTAGATCTCTGATGGTGAGTGTCGCCTGGGGACAGCTCTTAAGACTGACGATCTCATCTAAATAAGTGCGCAGCTCAGGCGCATCTTGGGCGATTAAATCCGCACCGTCATTATTGCCATAAGACTGGAAGGCTTGTTTGAATGAACCAAGGGTGATCGACTCGGGGGGATGCCCAGGTTGGTAGGCTGGATCACGGCTATCTTCGATCGATCGAACGGCGACTGGTGTCAGGTAGCCAAGGTCGCAGAGCCGATTGATACTCGCATTCAGTATATGGCTTGGTACGCGCAGCTTCCTATGCAGATCAATGCTATGAGATGGAGATTTCCCTACTTGGAAGGCTTTGGCGACAATCAGCAATATGGCCAGTGAGACGATTTCTTGAGTCTGTTCGCTAGTTTTTTGCCAAGCGTTTTCATTAGTCAGGGTATCAGCGTTTTGCACCGCATAGGTGATCTGGCCCCCAAAGAGAATCAGGAGCCAAAAGACGTAGAGGCCGATCATTAAGACGACAATAATTCCCACCGAGCCATATAGGCTGCGCGTGTCCACAACGCGCTGTACATAAAGGAAAGATAGCATGTTATAAATGTGGAGCATTGCGACGACGAGGGTAGCGCCGGTAAAGGCGGACTTCCAATGAACCTGAGTGTTTGGTATGAAACGAAAGAAGACCGCGAGTAGTGTGGTGATCATTAAAAATGCAATGATTGGGCTGAAAAAGAGTGCAACTGCAAGGAACTCACCGCCAAAGGGTAGGTGCTCCATCAATTGCGCAATTTTGGGGATCGTCACGAGGGTGAGCGATGCGGCGCCCATGACTGCACCGAGGCTGATAAAAGTCCAATAGACTACGATACGTTCTCCAATTTTACGTCCGTGGTCGACGCCCCACAGTGAGTTGAATGAGCCCTCAATCGAGGAGAGCACCTGTATCCCTATTACAAAGAGCATGAGAGAACCGACTACGCCGACAGTTCCCGACTGAGCCGCAGCAATGAAGTTATTGATCATCTCAGTTATTTCAGGGGCGAGGTCAGCGCTGTCGATGCCGTCACTCGCGTCTGTGTCGATCGCGAGTTGCGGTGCGGCGTATGCGATGGCCTGTGAAATCGCTTCGACAGCGCGGTTTTCTGCGGGCTGTCCCTGGTCTGTTAAATCTGCCGGAGATTGGTCCATCACAAAGCTGGAGATCATGATGCCCAAGGCGATGAGAGGGCCGATGCCGATTAAGGAATAGAAGGTCAGTGCTGCGGATTGAACGGGTAGCTTATTGCGCCGTAGGCCTTGGAAGGTCAGTGTTAGAATACGCAGCAAAAGGTAGCAGCGTGCGCGTACAGTTTTGCGACCGAGATTCTCCAGTTCCCAAATATCTTTGTCCATCAATGCACGCATGCGAGTGATGTATCTGCGTACACCCAACAATAAATTGGTCTCAGTCTCTGGAGGAGTAGGTGGTGTGTTGGTATTCAATATGCGAAGCTACTTGGAGTGGCGATTAGGCTGATATTATTTGAAAATAGATCTTCTCAAACCCCCCAGAGAAGCGATCAATCAACGCAAGATAGCTTAGGATCGCGTTACCGCCTATTGCGAGTGCAAGTGCGGTGGTCATCAACCAGTAGTTGCGAGAGATGGTCGCGTAGAAAATACCAATTCCAGCCATTGCGGAAGCGAGTGAGATCAATGGATCTTCAAGGCTCCAGCCGAGGTATAACCCAAATCCAAGGGTGAGCATTGCACGAGCGCGCAGCAGTGGGTATACTTCTGTCATCGCTAAAAGTAAGAGCGCTGTCATTACAAAATCAAATAGTCCGATTAGAACGAGTGGATAGTTTATGATCGTGGCGACTTGTCCTGCAGAGATTGCATGACTAATGATTTGAGAATGTGGTGTGAGTAGGGCGAGCGCTGAAAGCAACATCGCGATGCCTATGCTGTTGGGTGACAGTGAAGCTGCTTTTTCAAAGTTCACATCTTGTTTCTTTATATGACTGGTTTCGTCAGTTTCACAGGACGCAGCGGCCAACATATTGTGCATTTTGAGCCCTTCTTTTTTTGGCGTGTCGTTTGCGGCGTGTGCCTCTTTTTTTTCGACACTTTTGAGTGAAAGCGGTTCGCGCTCTGGAAAGACGAGTGCGTTGATTTTCTCGTTAAGAGCAATTGGCACCCATTCTTCTTTATCCTCGCCGTAGTGGAGGGTGTTTTCTGTGATTTGGCCGGCTTCTGCCAGACTTAAGAGCTGCTCGGCATCGAATGGCCCGCGAGAATTTTCGTAGTCAGAAGTGCGGGTATAATAGTCTGCCATGATTTTTGAATGATATGACTGATTTGCTAAACGTAACTTAGCAATCTGAATAATTGTTAGACTAGTTATTCAAACGCAGTTTCAGCAAGCGAAAATCATAGTTTCTAAGAGTGTGATCGTTTCCGCTTTCCTTTGTTATGGTAGAATAAAAAAAGGTTCATGGTCGCTTAGCGGGGAAGGCATTGATCTATGTTGGGAGGGTTGGATTTGCTTGTTGCTCTTGGGAGGGACGACCTCCGTGTCGTCCGCAACAGATAAGGAAAAGTCTGACAGGATTATCAGCTCTTGGAGCGTCCTGGATTTTCATGTGGTTTCCAAAGTGTCCGTGGTCGACACGGAGGTCGACCCTCCCTAACAGAATAGCCGCCCCATTAGACTCAGAATAGTATCTCCCCGGTAAATGACGATGAACCAAAAAAAAGCCCTTCGGTTAATCCGAAGGGCTTTTTGCATTAGAGACTTACTTCCAGTCGCTTAGGACTACTTTTTAGCTTTTTCCTTAAGCGCAGCTTGAGCAGCAGAGAGGCGCGCAACCGGCACCCGTGGTGGCGAGCAAGATACATAGTTCAGTCCCACATTATGGAAGAACTCGATCGAGGCTGGATCACCACCATGCTCACCGCAAATGCCTAGCTTGAGCTTCTTGTTGGTCTGGCGGCCTTTTTGAGCACCAATTTCAACAAGCTGTCCGACACCTGCTGCGTCGATCGACGCGAACGGATTCTGTGGAAGGATGTCGAGATCCTTATACTTGCCGAGGAAGGAACCAGCGTCGTCACGGCTCATGCCGAGACCAGTCTGAGTCAGGTCGTTGGTACCAAATGAGAAGAATTCTGCAGTTTCAGCAATCTCATCAGCAGTCAAAGCACCACGAGGCACTTCGATCATAGTACCGACGAGATATTCGAATTGAACACCCTTCTTTTCCATGACCTCAGCAGCTACGCGGTGCACCACGTTCACTTGATTCTTGAGCTCATCGGCGAAGCCGACGAGGGGAATCATGACTTCTGGAATCACCTTGATTGGCTTCTTCAGCTTGTAGCAAGCTGCAGCAGCTTCGAAGATTGCACGTGCCTGCATCTCTGTGATTTCTGGGTAGGAAATACCGAGACGGCAACCGCGGTGGCCAAGCATAGGGTTGGCTTCGTGGAGTGCGTGCACACGATTAGAGATCACATCGACATTGACGCCGAGTGCATTTGCAAGCTCGCGCTTGGATGACTCGTCGTGCGGGAGGAACTCGTGGAGAGGTGGGTCGAGCAGGCGAACCGTGACGGGAAGACCGCCCATTGCTTTGAAGAGACCGTTGAAGTCCTTGCGTTGGAATGGGAGTAGCTTCTTGAGTGCCGCACGGCGCTCTTTCTCATCAGTTGCAAGAATCATCTGGCGCATGAATGTGATACGATCACCTTCAAAGAACATGTGTTCAGTGCGGCAGAGGCCGATGCCTTCAGCACCGTAAGCGATCGCGGAGGATGCTTGTTCAGGTGAGTCAGCATTGGTGCGAACGCCGAGCTTACGGTGTTTGTCAGCCCATTTCATGACCTGATCATACATCTTGTAAGTGTAGCTGTCTTTGGCACTGAGCTCACCGTTGAGCACTTGGTCGACTTCGGAAGGAGCAGTGGGTACCGAACCTGCAAAGATTTCACCGGTAGTGCCATCGATGGAGATATCGTCGCCGTCGCCGAAGACTGCTTTGCCAATTTTGAGTGTCGAAGCACCATAGTCGATGACGACTTCAGCAGCGCCACAAACGCAGACCTTATTCATTTGGCGAGCAACGAGTGCCGCGTGTGAAGAAACACCACCACGAGAGGTAAGAATACCCTCCGCAGCAATCATCCCACGAAGGTCTTCAGGTGTGGTCTCAACACGGCAAAGAATGGCGCGACCACCCTTGGCAGCAACTGCTTCGGCTTTATCTGCAGTAAAGCAGATCTTACCAGAAGCAGCACCTGGGCCAGCAGGAAGACCTGTTGTAAGCACCTTAGCTTTCTTCACTGCTGCTGGGTCGAAGACTGCAACGAGTAGGGAAGAGATTGAATCCGCAGGGATCTTCAGAAGCGCTGTCTTTTGATCGATCAGTTTTTCCTTAACCAGCTCAACAGCGATACGTACGGCAGCGAGTCCAGTGCGTTTGCCATTGCGGGTTTGTAACATCCATAGCTTGCCTGATTCGACAGTGAACTCAAAGTCTTGCATGTCTTTGAAGTGAGCTTCCAACTTCTTGCGAACGGCTTCGAGGTCGGCGTGCGCATGTGGCATTTCGTCTTTGAGCTGTGCAATTGGGTTAGGAGTACGAATACCCGCAACCACGTCTTCACCTTGTGCATTGATGAGGTATTCGCCATAAAAGACTTTCTCACCGTTTGCAGGGTCACGAGTGAAGGCAACCCCAGTTGCGCAATCATCACCCATGTTACCAAAGACCATCGCCTGAACGTTTACCGCTGTGCCCCATGCTGCAGGGATGCCGTATTTTTGGCGATAAAGGATCGCGCGCTCGTTCTGCCATGAGTTGAAGACCGCACTGACTGAGCCCCAGAGTTGCTCGTATGCATCTTGTGGGAATGCAGACCCAGTACGTTTTTTGATGATCGCCTTGTAGCGCTTAATCAATTCCTTGAGGTTCGCTGCAGTGAGTTCATTGTCGAGCTCAACGCCTACTTCAGCACGAAGTTTTTCGAGGCAGCCTTCGAATGGGCAGTGGTCGTTTTCGTTGATGGCTTGAACGCCCATGACGACGTCACCATACATTTGGATGAAGCGGCGGTAGCAGTCATATGCGAATGCTTCGTTGCCTGATTCTTTGGCCAGTGCTTTAACCGTCTTGTCATTAAGACCGAGGTTAAGAATGGTATCCATCATACCTGGCATGGACTCGCGTGCACCGGAGCGAACAGAGAGAAGTAGTGGGTTTTTAGCTGCGCCTAGCTTTTTGCCGACCTCCTTTTCAATCTGTGCGACCGAAGCTTTCACTTCCTTGGCGAGAGACTTAGGGTATTGTCGGCCGTTGTCATAGAAGTATGTACATACTTCAGTTGTGATAGTGAAACCGGGAGGCACTGGCAGGCCAATGCGCGCCATTTCGGCGAGGTTGGCACCCTTACCGCCGAGGAGCTCGCGGAGCTTCACGTTACCGTCAGTTTTTTGACCGAAGTCGTAGCTGTATTTGACTGCCTTAGCGACTTTGCGCTTGGCTGCTTTTTTTGTGACTTTTTTTGCTTTTTTAGCTGGCATAATAAACGATCATTTTGTGGACCGAGTTAGGTGCCGAAGCGTTTTGAGATGAACCGCTTCAGCGTGAGAAAGCGTGTAGCAAATCCATTTAGTCATGCCTGTCAATGGATTAGCGCCTACCTTTGCACAACAAATTGTAGTGTTTTGTATCTGTGGGGGACTTTCAGTGTTGCGGTTAGTGGGATGTCTTATTCAAGAGTAAGGGATATATATGACTGATAAGCCAAACAGTGATGAGGAACCAGAATTCGATTGGGACACGAGCGACTCGAGTTTCGACGACTATGATTCGGGTTGGAATCACGACAATGACCCAGCAGAGGAAGGTGGCATGTCTTTTCTTGAACACTTGGAAGAGTTCCGCTGGACAGTGGGGCGCAGTATTTTGGCATTTTTGGTGGGTGTATTTGTTATTGGTTTTATGATGCCCGATGTGGGTGCCTTTTTGCAGTTGCCGCTAGTGAAAGCCTATGGCTCAGCAGAGTTAGTCGGCGAGAAGTTGATTACTTATAAGCCGATGGGTGTCTTTTCAGTATTTATTCAAGTCGCGCTGTTAGGCGGTTTGGTGCTTTCGATGCCATTTGTGCTATATTTTATGGCTTGTTTTATTGCCCCTGGGCTAACTGAGCGTGAGCGACGGATGATCCGACCAGCTTGTTTTGCGGCTTTTGTCTTGTTTCTATCTGGAGTGGCGGTGGCATTCTATGCGATTCTACCGCTGACTCTAGCGTTTTCAGTTCGCTTTAATCAGTTGATGGATTTTCAAGTACTTTTAGCTGCTTCGGAGTATTATAATATGGTGGTTTGGTTTTCGTTGGCAACTGGAGCGATTTTTCAGTTTCCACTCATTATAGTTATTTTGATTTATATTCAGGTGTTGGCTGTGGAGAAGCTGCAGGCGATTCGTCGAGCAGTGTTTGTCGGGACGATGATCTTTGCAGCATTGTTAACTCCTGGCGGTGATTTCTTGTCGCTGCCACTAACTACTGGTATCCTTTACGGACTCTACGAATTGGCAATTCTGGTTGGATCAGGCATTGAGAAACGGCGCGCGGCGGCTCAGCGAAAGGCTGAGTAATAGACCATCTGGCAGGGATCTATGGATTCCGCGTGATTGATCAGCTTGCTGGTCGCTGATGGCCACAAAAAGATTTTTCGGCATTTACTGGGGAGATACTAGTCTGAGCCTAATGGGCGGCTATTCTGTTAGGGAGGGTCGACCTCCGTGTCGACCACGGGCACTTTAGAAACCACATGAACATCCGAGATGCCCCAAGAGCTGATAATCCTGTCAGACTTTTCCTTATCTGTT
>Ga0222717_10003149_pt1 | contig 12512 bp, 2 predicted proteins | sample C33_18DmetaG_FD_165053 | JGI IMG/M metagenome (GOLD analysis project Ga0222717, IMG submission 165053) | Estuarine water microbial communities from San Francisco Bay, California, United States - C33_18D | ecosystem: Environmental > Aquatic > Marine > Unclassified | place: USA: California...
ATTAAAATAATAGCAACATTATATACTCTTTTTTGGCATTAGTCAATACCTTATTAAAACTATATTTAATTATTATGATAAATACTTGTATGGCAATGTTTAGAGGATTTAGTACAATAGATAAGGCAAAGCCGCCTTATACACTTGTTGATAAAGAACTTATCAAACGTGATCTCCTAAACCACTTTTATACTCGCAAAGGCGAAAGACTGATGAGACCTAATTTCGGTTCTATTATTTGGGATCTACTAATGAATCCAGAAGATGGTCTTACAGAAGAATTAATAAAAGAAGATATAGAACGAATTATAGATACAGATCCCAGGGTGGAATTAATAGATACTGCCCTATACATTTTAGATCATACTATAAGAGCAGAAATAACACTATCTTATAAAGGTATAAACGACGAAGATGTATTATTTTTAGAATTCGTAAATAAAATATTAGATGAGCAATAATGGCATATTCAGAAAGACAAAATAATTTATTCGCGGCAGAAGATTGGAAAGTCGCATACAAGGCCTATTCTAGTATAGACTTCACTTCATACGATTTTGACACAATGCGTCTAGCAATGGTCAACTATATAAGAAATAATTTTCCAGAAAATTTTAATGACTATATAGAAAGTTCAGAGTTTATTGCTATCATAGAATTGTTAGCATACCTTTCACAGTCTTTAGCATTTAGAATGGATTTAAACAGCAGGGAAAACTTTTTAGAAACTGCTGAACGAAGAGACTCAGTATTTAAACTTGCAAGAATGCTTGGCTACAATCCAAGAAGAAATATTCCAGCAAGTGGATTAATGAAAGTTACAGGTCTCAGAACTGACGAGCCTTTAACAGATAGTCTTAACAGAAATTTAGCAAATAAAACTGTATTCTGGGACGATGTAAATAATCCAGAAAGTTATGAACAATTTATTACTATTTTAAATAGTACTTTTAGTAATACTAATAGATTTTCTTATCCTGTAAAATCAGGAAAAATAAACGATATAAAAACAGAATTATATAGGATTACAAAAACAATAAGTGCAGGTTCCTCTATGCCATTCACAATTAATTCTAATGGTATTTCTAGACCATTTGATCTTGTAGATGGAGACTTTAATGACGGCGAATTCTTTTTTGAGAGACATCCTGACCCATTAAACAATATGGGTGTGTTTTACAGAAACGACGGTAAAGGCCTCAACAGTAATAGCACAGGCTTTTTCATGTTGTTCAAACAGGGACAGTTAAATTTTACAGACCTTAACTTTACAACACCTATTGCAAATAGAGTTACAGATATAGATATACCTAGTATTAATGAAACAGATCTTTTTGTACAAGAATTAACAGAAAGAGGCACAGTCTTAAATAAATGGACAAGGATACCTAATACAGTAGGACAAACCTTAAACTTTAATAGTCAGGCATTAGGTTCTAGAAATCTATATGCTACAGAAAACTTAAATAATGATGGTGTAAGAATTAAGTTCCCAGACGGTAATTTCGGTAATGTTCCAGTTGGCTCATTTAGAGTATGGCACAGAACAAGCTCAGCAGATAGATATAGCATACAACCAGACGATGCAAGAAATATACCCGTTCAAATACCATACGAAAACAAAGACGGTGGAAAATACATATTAACTGTTATACTAAGTCTACAGACATCTGTCAATAATAGTTTACCTACTGAAAGTATTGCAAGTATAAAAGCAAAAGCACCGCAAACTTATTACACTCAAAACAGAATGGTAAGTGCCCAGGATTATAATATATTTCCTTTTTCACAAAGTAGCAATATTAAAAAACTGAGGGCGGTAAACAAAACACATGCAGGCCATAGTAGATATATTGATATAAATGATCCCACAGGGACATATCAAAATATTGAATTATTCGCAGACGATGGCTATCTTTATAAGCAAAATAAACAAACATCTACATCTTTTGTTGTAAGCCCAAATAATACAGCAAATAATATTATTAAAAATGCAATACCAGAAATATTGCGAGGGCAAAATATTAATAATTTTATTTATGATAGTGCAAGGAATTCATGGAAAGAATATAAAAGTACAGCATTTAATTTAGAAACATTAGATATTAAATGGAAACCTTTACCGGTATCACCTCAAGGTTCTACAGGTTACATGACAGAAACAACAAGTGTATCTGCGGCAGGAAGTGAACAAGTTTTAACAAATGTCTATGAAACATTTAAACAAATTCAAGAAAATAATTTTTTAAAGTTTGTTAATCCAAATGATCCAGCAGATTATAAATGGGCAAGGATTACAAAAGAATCTAATTCTGGTTTGCTAACCAGTGGGTTAAGTACTAGTGTAGGCCCATGGACACTCAGTGAGGATATTCCTTTAGACTGGACAGTACACGAAGTAATTGTTTCTATGAGAAAAGAATTCGATAGTTCTGAAGCGTCCTCAATACAGCAACAAATAGAAGACAAGAAAACATTTGGTATAGGATTTATGTTAAGTAATAAATCTAGTACACTTTTGGCAGATAAGTGGTATGTAATAGAAAATGAAAATTTAGACAAAACAAGTCCATTCTCTGTAACCAATGTAGGTAGCACCACAGGCTCTCCAGTAGACGCAAGTTGGGTATTGTTATTTAAGTTTGTACCAATAGACGACAACTCTTACAAATATGATGTAAGTGTAAGAGGTGAACAATATGTTTTACATAGTGCTAGTGACATAAAATTTTATAATATTAAAAATATTAAAGTAGTTGACTCTGATAATAAAGCAAATTCAGATAAAATTACTATTACAACATTTAATGACAAACCTGGAAGTAGTGAAATATTTAGATGGTATGATAGTACAGGAAACGGAATAGGCAATACCTGGTACAGTGAAGAAACGGCATCAGTAACACAACCTAACGGATTTCAAATAAACTTACCATTAAGAACAAGAAATCAAAAATGGTATGACGTAGAATTTAATTGGATTAGTAACTTTGGTATATTAAAATCTGAAGGGGAATCTAATGTTTCAGTTATAACAGCAAATAACGAATTTGTACATGAAGCAGTTATTCCTATTAATACATATTTTGATAACGGTGATGCGGCCGCACTAACTCCTAATGTTACAATAGCAAATAATTTAGGAAGAATAAATAGAATCCCTAGTAATGTCAATGTAACATTTAATAATGCAACATTTGGATTTAATATTTTAGATGGCTCAGGGAATGTTAATTATAAACAACTTAATGCAGGTACAGGATTTGTAGAGTTCTATCAAGCAAATGTTAGCGGTGTTACTAAAAGTTTTGGTATCAATGGTTCAACATATAATGCAAGTGCAGACGGGCACCTTATATTAACAAGTTCTAATACCTCAACACAATCAGGAACATTTTTATATGAAGATTTAGATAATAATAATCATCTTTTAGCACAAGACTCAACAGCAGTAACAAGTACTGATAAAATAAGACTAGATTATGTTAATTACAAAGAAAGACTAGATAATAATATAGATTGGCATATTGTAGATACTGTAATAGAAGATGACGGATATACAGATACATCTAAAGTAGTTGTCTCACCACTTGATACTGATAATGATTTAGTACCAGATAGACCACTACAGTTTTACGAATTCGTTGATACAAATGATTTAGTGTACTTAGAAAAATATTTAGATTTCGATGGTTATAGTTATGATAAACCTACATCAGGTAAAATTTTAGACTACAGAAAAGAAACAGCAGTAAACTTAAACACAGGTGAAGAAACAATTAGTACTACATCTTATAGTAATCCTGTTGATATTAGTGCTAATGACATAGCATGGATATCTATAAAAACTAAATCCATTATGGAATATGAAGACGGAACTAATAAAATTGAAAATAATTCAGGTTTTTTAAGTGGCACCAAAGTATATGTCGAAGACGAAGATAAAGTTTATTTAATGACACCTAGTAGTACAAATACTTTACAAATAAGAGGTATTGAGACTACAGATTGTTATGTTAGAAACGGTAGAGGAGAAACACAGAATACCTTACTACCAGTAAAAAATGCTATGATATTTAAATGGAATCATGTTGCAGATAAAAATGTAAGGATAGATCCTAGTATAAGTAATGTTGTAGAGTTTTTAGTTTTAACAGAAACATACTATGACAAAATAAAATCATACATTAATATTCCAGGTACTCCTTATCCATTGTCTCCATCAAGTAGCGATTTAGCACTAGAGTTTTCGGCCCTTAATGAATTTAAGTCAGCAAGTGATACATTAGTATTTAAAAGTGGTAAATTTAAATTATTATTTGGTAATGATGCAAGTCCTGAATTAAGAGCAAAGTTTAGAATAGTAAAACTTAATGAAAGATTCAGTGATAACGAAATAAAAACGCAAGTAATAAATGCATTCAATAAATATTTTGATGCTACAAACTGGAACTTTGGTGAAACATTTTATTTCACAGAACTTAGTTCATACATACATAATCAATTAGGTAATAGTATAGGAAGTATAGTGATATTACCTAAAAACTCACAAGGAAAATTTGGGGACTTATTCTCGGTTAAAGCAGAATCAGAAGAGATTTTCTTAAGCACGGCTACAGTATCCGATATAGAAATTGTAAGTAAAATAACAGAACAAACATTAAAGATTAAATAATGGCAGATAAGTTATATAAAAAATTACCTGAAATATTGCATACAGATGCTACAAAGAATTTCTTTGAAAGTACTGTAGAACAACTTTTTAGTCCGGCAAATATAGAAGTAATAAATGGATTTGTTGGATTACAAAAATCAGAAGACAGTGATATTTCTTTAGAATTTCTAAGAGAAAACACAGCAACAAGGCAACATTATGCCTTAAGTCCTGCAGTTAATACTTTAAATGCAAATACTAATGCTACTGAAAACCTTATTTTTTATGATGAATTCTTAGACACATTAAAAATTAGTGGTGTAGATACTAGTGATCATAATAGATTATTTTCCACAAACTATTCTACATTCTTACCTCCTATAGATGTGGATAAATTTATTAACTATCAACAATACTATTGGAGTTTTGATCAACTTCCTGCAGTAATTATATCAGGTACGTTAGAAAATCCTATAGATATTGATGTAGACATTATTGGTAAGAAAACATTTACGTCAGCAAACGGCGTTGAATTAAAATCAGGAATGAGAATTATTTTTCAAGGCGGATTTGTTATACCAGATACAAAGATAACAAAAGAATATTTTGTAGAAGGTGTAGGGCAGTCTATTAGATTAATAGACGTAAATGAGAATGTTGAAACACCATATAGTACAGCCACATTAACAGCATGGGATAGCACAATATTTACAAGTAACGATAGCAATGTTGCCTATACAGCAGGTAATATTTCTTCTGTAAGCATACTACAAGGCGGTAGCGGATATAAAAATCCTGTAGTGAGCTTCTTAGGAGGTAACACTACGATTGCTTCAGCAACAGCAAACGCCGATAATAATGGCTCTATTACTGATATCACAGTTACAACTACTGGAGCAAATTATACTGCTCCTATAAGTATACAAATTACAAGTGCAAATGTTTCTACTGCCATTAATGCCGGAAACACCTACGTAACATTTTTAAATGATGGCATAAGCAATAGTGTACCTTACAAAGAAATTTCTATAAATGATTCAAGTAATATTTTCGTAGGTCAAGCATTTTCCATAAATGAACAGAATAGAATTGTTAAATCTGTAAGTAATGCAAGTATAGTATCTATAGAAAATATAACAAACCAGTATGATGCAAATAGAACACCAGGAAGTTACACAGTAAGTGGCTCCGGTGGTTCAGGAATAGAACAAGAATTTACTGTAGATGTAGTAGGACTAGATGCCGCTGGTATTTTAACAGTAGGAAATATAACACTAAGCAATACATCATTAAGCGGTACATATCCAATTGAATTTGACTCAATAGACTTTACCCTTACAGGTGACATAGCAACATCAGGTTCAGGTGCTAATGCATACCTATCGGTATCACTAGATGGTAGCGGTGGCGTAGATATTGAGATTGTTGATGGCGGTAACGGATTTGTAGAAAGCGATACTATTACAGTTAATGATAATATTTTAGGCGGTGACGGTTCCGGTAATTTAGTATTTGTCGTTACAGATGCTATTACAGTAGGTGATACATTTATAAGTCTAAGTAACGGAGGTTCGGGATTTGTAGTTGGCGAAACAATTACTATACCGGACAGCGATTTAGGCAATGGCGGTGCAAATAATTTAACATTTGATATTGCAAAAATAGGTGATAGATTAGAGTTTGATCAAGAATTAATTTTAGAACCCGGATTTTCAGGAAGTGTACAATTTATTGCAAGTGGCTTACAAACACAAATACAAACAAGTATGTTTACTCTTACATCAGATGCTAATGGTTCAGTAATAACCGGCGTAACGTCTATGGCATTAAAGGGTAACGTTGATCCTACAACCGGAGAATTCTATCTTAGTGGCTCTCCTGATTTAGGAGAAAATTATGGATGGGACGTTGATACTGACAGCGGCCAACCCGGCGGAGATCCTGAAGGAGACGCACCATGGGGAGGACGTACAACACAAGACAATCCTGATTATAATGTTTTAGGTAGAGGTTCTAAAAATAAAAATATTTGGAGTAGAACAAACTTTTGGCATCACATAGATAATTTTAAAGACGCAGGTATAGATCTACCTGGTTCAGAATACAGGGCTAAGAGACCTATTATAGAATTTGACTATTCACTAGAAATGTTTAATACAGGTAATGTGTCAGTCGGTGTAGTAAATATTGTAAGTAATGATTCTAATAAAGATGATATAGACGGTACTTTAGCATCAGATACTGTAGATAACAGTCCGTTAAGTGTTGGTTCAACAATAATTTTCCCTAACGATGTTAATAATAAAAAATATATTTTTAAAATTGCACATGTAGGCGGCAATGTAAGTTTATCTAAATTAGGCGACCCTGCAACAAATCCAGCAAATACAGAAGAAGGTGACGTAGGATTTATCCCCTTTGAATTTAAAGAAGGTATGCAATTAAGTATCAAGTCGGGTACAATAGGTAGAGGTAGAGAATATCATTTTAAAAACGGTGATCTTATACCTGCACAAACTAAATTTAAATTGCATCAGGAACCACGGTTCAATTTATACAATGATAAAGGTAATTATTTTGGTGATAATTTATTATATAAAGATAATAACTTTACAGGTAATAAAATATTTAATTATAAAATAGGCACAGGTACAAACGATACTGAACTTGGTTTCCCTCTTTCTTATAAACCATTTGTTAATTCTGCGGAAATAGAATTTGAAAACTTTATGGAGACAGAAAGAACAAAATATACTCCTATAGGTTCCACAACAGAAACTGAGATTCCAGGTTATTACTATTATAAATCTATAAAAGACGATATAGAATATAGTAACATATGGAAAATGTCTAATACTAAATCAAAACAAGAGATTAAAACTATATACCATATCAATACATATGGATTAGATGCACAAAATATTAAATATTATATAGGATGTGTACCTAACATAGATACAAATAAAAACAGTGGCTATGATATTAAAGTATTAAAGAACGGCGTAGAAATAACAAATTATTCTTATGTTGCAACAGGTTATATAGAGTTTACAGAATTTGATTTTGTATCAAATGATATTATAGAAATATCAGCATATTCTGATACAGGGCTTCTTAACGAAAGAGCAATAAGTAAATATACTATACCAATTAATTGGGATAGAAATCCAGATGGTGAAAACATTATTAGTATTTCAGAGCCTGAGTATTTAGGGCATTTTGGAAAATACATAAAAAATCAAATAAACTTTACAGGAAAGGAATTAGAAAATAATAACTTTAAAGATACAGCAAAAGAAGAAAGATTTGCAACTGATATAGTTGCAATAGACGAAGATTTACGATTTGGTGCCTTCCTTTTAGATGATCGTCCTTATAATTTATTAGAGTCTATAAGATTCTGTGAAAGAGAATATACCAGATATAAAAATAGGTTAATGTCAGAAACAACAAAGTATTTTAATTCTTTTGATGTGAATAACTTTACAAATGAATACATACTGGACCAAGTTTTAAGAAGTGTACTGTCATTAAATATTGGTAATAACACTTTCCAACAAACGTATATTATTCCTTTTGGAGACAATTATGTTGAAGAAAGTAAGATTATTAATAACATTGCAGAACGTTCTCATACACTAACAGCATACGAAGATTTAAATAAGATTGAGAACACATTATTAGTCTATAAATCAAGAGGTAATACAAATACTTTATTAACGGTCGAGGAAGACTTTAGAATAGATACGTTAAATCCAATTAAGGTTAGTATTAATGACGATCTTGACTTAGAACTAGGTGATGTAATTTATTACAAACTGTATAATAAAGACAGAGATAGTGCTCAATGTCCACCAACACCAAGCTCTATGGGAATTTATCCTTTAACACTTCCTGTTATAGAAAAAGACTATGCTTTTGAGGAAGCAGTAGATGTTATAATAGGGCATGACGGTTCTAAAACTCCAATATACGGAGATGAACGAGACGAAATAATATTAGAATTTGAAAAGAGAATATATAATGCCGCTAAAGAAGAATTAAGATCTGCAAATAGTTTACCATTACTAAATGTATTTAATGTAAGATCCGGAGCATTTAGAAACACAAACTTTAAAACCAGTGAATGGTATGATTTACTATCAACAAATTTCTCTAATTGGACTTTGGATAACAATGTTGATGCTGTTAAAAATGAAACATATGATGCATCAGATACTTGGACATGGAACTACAGAGGGAACACAGATATTCCTGGTTATTGGAAAGGGTGGTACGAGTACTATTACGATACAGTAAGACCCCACACACATCCTTGGGAAATGTTAGGATTTACAGAAAAACCATCATGGTTTGATACAGAATATGGCACTGATTATTCATCAACAAATATAACTTTATGGAACGATTTAGAATTAGGAATAATTAAAAAAGGCCCAAGAGCAAATTATGACGACAAAAGTTACTTAGATATTTCCAATAATCCGTGTGCAAGAATCGGGTTACATGATGTACTACCAGTTAATACAGAAGGAAACTTAATAGCACCCTATGACATTATTTCTACTGGCAGTACAACTTTAAAAAGAGAATGGACTAATGCCTTTGTTTCAAATACATTCCCTGCAAATACATTTGTTAATGCAAATGCTAGTTTAAATAATGGTGTTGCGGTGTCATTGGGTTCCGCCAACATTTATGTATCTGGAAGTGCTCTAGTAAACCATGATGTCGATCACAGCCAATTAGAAGAACAAGATATTACTTATAATATACCTTTTACTTCAATATCTGGATTAAATGCAGTAACAATAGAAGCAAACATAAGTGTAAGCAGTATGCCTAATGAGGCTGTTGGAGTATTAGTAAATGGTCTTCCATTATATAACGTTGCAACTGTAAAAAGTTACAATAATAATAGCATATGGCATTATAATAAAGTTTTATCAGAACAAAGTGATTCAGATATAGGACATGCAGACATAAACGGTCTTTTACATTACTATAATCCTCAACCAGAAATTATAGGTTTAACAGAATGGAGCACAACAGAACATTCACCAATTATAGGTTGGAGTTTTGATGGATTACCAATTTACGGTCCATACGGATATACAGATTATGCAACAAACGGTGATATTTTAGATAATAATATAACAAATATAAAAAGTTGTTTTAAATTAAGAAATGGACAGAGAAATTCTACTCCTGGTGGCGACTTTTCAGGTTACTTTGTAGAGGATTATTTATATGATAGTTCTTTAGAAGGATTACCAGGTCATACAGGTAATACAGGTACTATAGGAAAATATAATTTACGTTATGGTATAACACCAGAGTCAAACGGTATACCTATTAAATTTTATGTTACAACAATAGACGATAATGGCGAACCTATGTTCCCATATGCAGTAGGAGGTGGAGTAAAAACACATTCGGGCAGTAATTTAGTGTATGCAAACGAGTATTATGGTACACCGCAAGACATATCTAATAATAGTTTATCCAAAGGGTATATAGATACCGGTGCATCTGAACATATAAGATCAATTTTTGGTATAAACAAAACATCAACTGATGATATAGACAATGCCTGGATGTTTGGAGACGGCTCACCAGTAGAAAATGCATGGAAGTATAGTTCTTCATATCCGTTTGCTATAACATCTGCACTTTTACTAGCCAAACCTGGAAGATTTGCAACTGTGTTTGCTAGTCCTACATCAATTACTAATGATTCTATAGAAAAAAATAGATTTTTGGATAAAGTATCAAGAAGACCATGGGACTATAAAGATTCTTCTAATTTTGTGGTACACGGCACAAAGGATTCTGAAGGTAACTTTCAGACTAATGTAGGTTTCACACAGTTTATAAAATCTCATTTAAATTTCCAAGGATTAGATATACAAACTGAATTTGTTGATCCATTGAACACATTAAATATAAAATTAGCTCACAGAATGGGCGGATTTATTGATAAGGATACAGCAACAATACGAACAGACCAATATAGTATAACTGGTTCAGCAAGATCATTAATATTACCTTCAGAAAATGTATCAATAAATATTCATGACTCTGCATACAAGACTAGGAATGCATATACAGGTGTAATAATAGAAAAAACATCTTCAGGTTATAAATTAAAAGGTTATGATAAGAATTATGCATACTTCACAATCTTAGAAAGTGATAAAACCGGACGTAAACAAAGTATAGAGCGTGGAGGAAAGCCTGCAAATTATGTAAATTGGTCCTCTAATCAAACATATAGTACAAATACTATAGTAAGATATCAAAACTCTTATTATAGTGCTAAGAGTAGAGTTACTTCTAGCTCAACATTTGATAAAACAAAATGGAATAGATTACCATCGTTACCACAAATAGGCGGTGGCAAAGGTGTATTCTATAATGATACAACTGGATTCGAAAAACGTGTAAATTATGATACAGAATACAGTAATATAGAAGATGTTTTTGACTTCTTAGTTAGTTTAGGCAGATATCAAAAATCTATAGGTTACTCTTTTGGTCTATATGATCCAGATATTAATGATGTAAGAGATTGGGCCTATGGAGCAGAGCAATTCTTATTCTGGACAACAGGCGGTTGGGAAATAGGGAATACATTAGAACTTTCACCAATGGCTAGTAAGATTATTTTTGAAAAAGAAAAAGAATTTGTAGCAAAGATTAACAAAGCAGATAAAAACCAATTTACAATTTTAGATCAAGATGGTGTTTCTATTAATCCTCAAGAATGTGGTATTTTAAGAGAAGATAATAAAATAGAAATTACACCTCCACAAGGTAGACAAATTTATAGTGTAGTTTTATTCACGAAGCAAATAGAACATGCATTAATACTAGATAACATAACAAACTTTAACGATACAATTTTCAATCCTTTATTAAATCAAAGACAGGATCGAATCTTTATAAAAGGCAAAAGAACATTAGGCTGGACCGGTAGATTTAGCAGTCAAGGTTATATTATAGACGGTGACGAATTACAACCTAACTTAGATAATTTTACCAGCACAATGGGTGAGTACCATACGCAAGGATTTATACCAGTAGATAAAGATGTTTATAATGCATCAAGAGGATTATTTGGGTTTGAGGAAAGACCATATTTAACTGATCTCGATATTTTAGATGATCAGCAATTTGAATTTTATAAAGGTATGCTACAAAGCAAAGGTACCGAACAAAGTTTAACACAGATAGGTAGAAGTAGTTCAGTTGTTGAAGGGAATATATCAGTATTCAGCGAGTGGGCTCTTAAAGCAGGTGAGTTCGGTGATACAGAAAACGAACAAAGTTTAGAATTAAAGATTGATAAACATGAGATAGTACAAGACCCACAATTATTTAAATTAGAATTCCCAGAAGATGTAACTGGCATCATTAATAACATTGTTATTACAGAAAACAATCACAAATACTTTACAGTACCTACTTTAGAAATATCAGCACCAACAAAAGATCCTAAAGAACAAGCAACTGGAGTTATTACTTTGGATTCAGACGGATTAATATCTAATGCTGTAGTAACAAATCAAGGTAGCGGGTATGAAAGTCAAAATGCTGTAGCAAAAGTATTAGCAGGCAACATAAATGTATCAAATACTAATATAATCTTTGATAATGTTATAGCACAAAGTTCAAGTTTATTCAGCGATGCAAATATTAGTGGAATATCTAATATAGAAATTACAGTTGGAAATGGATCTGCAACAAATATAGATTTAAGTTCAGCAACAACTGTTATTGATGTAGTTTCAACAATAAATTCTAATAGTGTAATAAATGCAAATATTATTGCTAATAGTGTTGAATCTTATGATGC
>Ga0222717_10003151_pt1 | contig 12509 bp, 10 predicted proteins | sample C33_18DmetaG_FD_165053 | JGI IMG/M metagenome (GOLD analysis project Ga0222717, IMG submission 165053) | Estuarine water microbial communities from San Francisco Bay, California, United States - C33_18D | ecosystem: Environmental > Aquatic > Marine > Unclassified | place: USA: California...
AAACCGTCTGCAAAACCTGCCATGATAAATACCTAGTCGAATAATTTGTTAAGTAAGAAAGCCACGCCTAAGCCAATAGCTATTGGTGATGCTAATGCCGAGAGCTGAGCCATTGGTCCTGTAGCTGCTACGGCTTCGGATGCTGCGGCAACTTCACCTGCGGCAGCGACTGCCTCACCGCCAGTAGCGACTGCCTCAGTCACCCCAGCAAGATTGTTGATTGCTCCACCAACTTCTGCACCACCTGCCAGCACCTCTCCAGTTGCCGTTACCCCCTCAACAGCAGTCGATATGTTGTTTATTCCTCCAGCCGTATTCGCTAACTCGCCACCTTCCATTATGGTTTTAACTGTTTCTCCAGACTTGCCTATCCCCTCCATAGCGGTTCCGATGTTGTTTATCGGACCTGACGCGTCGGTAGCTGCGCTAAGAGCCCCTTGCGCGTCGGACAGTCTTTTGACGTTACCTGCGTGAGCGCCTTTCAGCTTCATCGCTGTCGATGCTCCCTGCATTCCACCAATACCTGCGCCGGTGCCAAGAAGCTGTGATTCCGCCGCTTGCTCCTGTGCCTCAAGAGCCATTCTTTGCTGATTCTCAATAGACTCAGATCTAGCTACCGCTGCCATCCCTCTGTTTGCAAGACCTCTAAGACCTTGTCCTACCGCAATCATTGTCATTGTCCTGTACTCCTTGCCTTCTGTGAGATACCTGATAGGGAGCCTGAAAGGATTGACTGGCGACGATCTGCATCTCTGAGTCTTGTATCGTTAAGTCCACCAACTAAGCCACCCACAGCTGTTGTGCTGTTAGATATGTTGCTTCTGTTTTGCAAACCCATTCGAGCCATGTTGCGGTCTTGTTGACCCTGAACATTGGTCACTGCACTTCCCATATTTGAGCGTGTGCGTTCCAGATCTGCACCCAAGGACTTGGTGCCTGTTGCGGTTATTTGTCCTGCCAGAAAATTTTCCATCGGGGCAAATCGTTGATTGTAATCTTGAGTCTGAGCCCTAATTAAATCGGCATATAACTGGTCTCCGGGATTGTCTTCGGGACTCATGCCGGAATATCTATAAGGGTTAATGTTTGAATAAGGATTACTGCCACCCGAGAAGTTGTAAAAGCTACCAACAGCTCCTGCTGCTTCTGGGTTTAACATAGCCATATAGCCTCTAAAGTCCATCATTAGCCTCCACCTCCTAATCCATATCCTGCCGCCATACCGGCACCAGTACCTGCAATAGATGCGAGACTTTGTGATCTAGCGAAATCTCTTTTAGCCGCTGATCCCGCTCTATCTAAACTGTTCTGCATACGATCAATGTTTCCAGTCATTGCTTGAGTTTGAAGACCCTGACCCATTGCTATTACATTACCCAAACCTTGGTAGGCAGCATCTGTATAGCCAAGACCTGCATCTGCGCCAGCAAGACCCATACCTCTAGCCTGAGCCTGTCTTAATGCTGATGACTCACCTTGAGCGCGACCAGACATGGGGTCTAATCCCATATTGAATTGAGCGCCTTGCATATCTCCAAAGCCTTGCTCATAGATAGCAGAGGTCTGATTTTGTGCAGATGCCATTGCATCATCAGAAGCACCGTCAGCAAACATTGCTTTAGTGTCATCAATAAACATGTTCTCTAAAGGGACAAACACATCACCGTAACGTCGCAATGCATTAGCTGCTTGCTGAGCTAACGCCTCTTTACTCTCTAATTCCTTTGGATCGCTTCCGCCACCACCGCCAAAACACATAAGCTAAACCTCTATCTTTAATAAAGCCCCGACTTCACTAAAGCCGTGGCGTTTCAATAATTTCTTATAGCCATCACCTGCTATACCTGACGTGATTCCTAAGGTCACTTGCTTTACTCCTTTCCCTGTAGCCCAGAGCCTGTAACTTGAAATAATCTCTTTAATAGTGCTACCAATTCCTTTTCGCCTATCAGGCTTGAATACAAGCCCTAAATCCTCTGCAACTTTCTCGTATGAAAAAAAGCACTCTGTGACGCACCCCATAAACATCCCAACAACTTCGCCGTCATCATCTGCAATCAACATAAAAATATCCGACAAAGGATTTATTGCTTCTTTGAGCAAGCCATAGAACTTACCGTCAGACCATCCACAGTTTTTGTAACTGCTGTTTTCTTGAAACCACTTACCCAAATCATTGATCTGAGGAAAGTCGTCTAACGACGGATCACGCACGACAATTGCCACTAAAGCCTGCCTTTAATATGTTGGATTTTTATAAGCTATATTCGTGTATAAACGAGTAGCTAATTCGGGGTGAGATGTTCCGGAGGTCGGAGTCCCGCTTTACCCTTATGATACTTTAAAATCAAGTAAATTACTAAAAAAAGTAATTATTACGCTTTGGGGTAGGAGTCTTTTACTTCTTTAATTGCTGTAAAGAACTCACCTGTTTCATTAAGTGTGCCGTTGTCTATATCGTGAAACAGTTTGTCTAACTGATTTGCAATGCTTGGGTAAGTTAATGCCCTAGACTCTGCATATGAAGGCTCTGGAGCTGTTGCCGTAACATACTGAATTACTGTTCCAAACTCGTCATCAACAACATAATCTACTTCATCTCTTGGCAACCTATCCGGAGCTGGTGCATACGCATACCATCCTGACTGGTCTTTCATGCCTGCTTGTGGACCTGCCGTTATGCGTCCCTCACCTGTATCAAATTGAACATAAAGTTGTGTCATTATCTTAGGCTCATAGCTATGCCTTCTAAGGCGTAAATTTTATCCATCACCCAATTTTTGTATGGCTGGCTGCTTGGAACGTAGTACTTGTTCGCGTTATAAACTCCAATCCTTATTTCAAAATCAACAGCTGAGCTTGTTTTGGTGCCAAGACCGCCACTAATAGAGAACTGATAAGGATGGTAGTCAGACGCAGACCTGAAGAAAAAGTCATTCACCATAGTGTACTGATTGGTCAGGATCTGCCCGAACACAGACATGTTTGTGGTGATTGTCCCTGTTGACGCTTTTGTGTAATAAATTCGAGTTCTATTTGTTGATGATGTATACCCACTGGATGATGTGTTGCCGTAGGTGTAGCCCATTACCAGTAATGCAGATCCCGACGAGACAAGGGATGTTACATCTCCAGCCACTTCAAACCAGTAGACAATATAACCAAAGCCGTAATTTTGAGATCCGTAATTAGTTACTGTCCCTAAAGAAGGAGTAGAACTTGACGTGTCGTTTGTTTTCATCCATAGCTCTAATCTGTAGGCGTCGTCATTCTCAAACACACCCCAACCCTCCGCACTGATGTAAGCTCTTTTCTTTACACCGTCTGCCTGAGCTGGAATTTGTCCTGTAAATATGACTTGCTCTGCTCCGTTAGGGGCATCAATTGCTACCGATGAAGACAAAGAGAACGGAATCAGATCATTAATATCACCAGTTATCTGGTTAGCTCTTAGGTTCTCTACTGTTATGTTGTCAGCGTCTATTGTTCCTGAGGTTATTTTGTTAGCTGATATGTCACCTAAGGTTAGTGTAGGGACACCATTAACATCCTGAGACGTAAGGAATACACCGTCAATGTTAAGGAGGGAGGTTGATATTTTTCCGCCCGAAATTCTATTTGCGTTTAACTGACCCGTAATGTTTGCAGTATCAATTGTAGCGTTGCCAATCTGTGCTGTAGTAATCGTGCCGTTCTTAATGAACGCACCATCCATATAAACACCGGCAGGTATTTCAACTCCATCTACAGTCTCTGTAGAAGCCTGAACAACAAAGGGGACGACAGCATCAGTATTATTGCTGGGAGAATTTGTGCCTTGATTTGTTGAGTCAGGATTTACAATTGCAAACTTGTCAGCCATAACAACAAATGCTGATGTTGGAGTGCCGTCTTCTCTGGGCGTGGAAGATAATCCAAAACCACTAACAGCCCCCGTTCCAGAATCTATTTTTACACTGTACTGTGATGAAAGTCCTGTCTCAGAATCTCCAACAATTTCCTGAGTTTGTTCAATAGCGGCTTTAATTCCGCTTGTTCCGTCTTCTCCGTTAACTACAACTTGCAAGGTGTCAATCTTACTTGCGCCAGTCTGGTCTGTCTCAGACCCAAATACCTCTAGATTTATTTTTGACGCAAAGTCAGCTCCAGCTAATAAGACAGCGTTATCTGGATTACCTTGATCCCAAAGTGCTGCTGATAACTGCGAAACTCTAGATGCATTACTATCACCATTCGGAAACACTTCGGTCTGTACCTTGTCAAAAGCCTCGGACGTAGCCAGCTTTAATGTCCCCGACGTATTACTATTAACAAACATAGATGCCGCTATGTTATCGACCTTATCAACCAACGCTCCACTGTCGTTTACCGTCGCATTAAGAGTCCCAAACTGAGCGGCTGTTGCCAAAGCTAGCTGCTCGTTACCATTAGAATCTGTGTCATAAAGAACCGCTCTTAAGCCATCTATTCTAGAAGCTGAAACATTTCCATCGGGACCAAAAACCTCTGTTTGTAATGTATTAAATGCTTCAGCATCCGCAAGCTTCACATTATCATTTTCATCAAATACGGCAGAACTAAGAGCATCAATTTTAGAAGCTCCTGCCTCAGGGGTTACACCTTCACCGTACACGCTAGTGTTTAATACGGACACAGCGCCGGAGGTTGCAGTAAGACCTGTTGTTGGATTTGTTATTGTCGCATCTAACGTGTCTATTCGAGACGAACTCGCCCCAGAAGGCGTTACTCCATCGCCCCAAACCTCAGTTTCTAGCAAAGATAAGGCTCCGGCGCCTGCTAACTTAACCTCGCCATCCTCATCAAACATCGCACCCTTAAGGCTTACTACGTCACCCTGAATACTTTTGACCAAGCCGGTTGGGGGATCAGTAGAATCATCGTAAATAGCTGTTACTTTGTTGCTAAGAGCACCTAGAGCGCTGCCTGTAGCAAGTCTTGAGCTATCGTCAGCATTAAATACCTCAGCATCTAGGCTGGCTACTTTTTCCTGTATGGCGCTAACTTGGGTTACGGCGTCTGGGTCATCTGGATTATAGATCGCAGTTACGTTATTAGTTAATCCATCTAGTGCACTTACTGTAGCCAGCTTAACCTGATTACCATTAAATACCGCACCCTCCAAAGCTGTAGATCTGCCTTGTAGCGACTTTACCGCAGACGCTTCATTGGGGTTATCTGGATTATAGATAGCCTCAATACTAGTTGTTAAACCATCAATGGAATTTTGCGTTGCTAATTGAACAACTCCTTCAGAATCGAAAACTGCTGACTCAAGATCAGTTACATCGCTTTGAATTGTTTTAACAAGTGATACTGCATCTGGATCGTCAGGGTTATAAATAGCCTCAACAGATGTGGTAAGACCAGACAATGCAGAAGTAGTAGCAAGTAAAACATTTCCGCTAGAATCAAAAACGGAGTTATTTAAATCGGTTATGTCATCCTGAACAGACTTAACAACACTAGTATTTCCGCCATCATAGATTGCAGTAACACTATTGGACACTGTATTTAAAGCAGAACCTGTAGCTAATCTTGCAGACCCATCTGAATTAAATACTTCTCCTTCTAATGAAGTAATATCAGACTGAATTGTTTTTACAACAGACACTTCACTAGGATTTTCAGGGTTGTAAATAGCTTCCACACTTGACGTTAGTGCAGATACAGCAGAAGTTGTTGCAAGCTTTACGGTGCCGTTACTATTAAATACAGCACCATTTAAAGTTGAAACGTCGTCCTGCACTGACTTAACTACACTCGCATTTGTGCCGTCATAGATTGCAGTTACTGAATTACTTACCCCAGTTAACGCTGAACCCGTTGCAAGTCTAGCCGAACCATCCGAATTAAAGACCTCACCTTCAAGAGCAGTTACATCTGTCTGTACAGTCTTAACTACGCTAGCATTCGTTCCGTCGTAAATAGCTGTTACGCTGTTACTTAGACCCGACAAGGCTGAGCCTGTAGCTAGTTTAGAAGACCCGTCAGAATTAAACACTTCACCTTCTAGGTCGGTAATATCGCTTTGAATAGTTTTAACTACACTTGCGTTGCTTGGGTTACTACTGTCGTAAATTGCAGTAATGTCATTAGACAACCCTGTAATAGCAGATCCTGCGGCAAGCCTAGACGATCCATCAGTGTTAAAGACTTCGCCTTCTAGCGAGGTAATGTCTGACTGCGCGGCGCTTATGTTAGAGCCTTGTGTGGTTACAGTGTTTGTCAAAGATCCTAACGCCGAGCCTGTAGCTAATCTTGCAGTGCCATCTGAATTAAATACTTCACCTTCTAAAGATGTAATATCACTTTGAATTGTCTTTACAACTGATGACGCACTAGAGTCATCAGGATTATAAATAGCCTCAACATCCGAACTTAAGGCACTGATAGCTGCCGAGGTTGCAATAGCAACAGTTCCATCAGAATTAAAAACGGCTCCATTTAGCGATGTTACGTCGTCTTGAACAGACTTTAATAGACTTGTGTTTGAGCCGTCATAGATTGCAGTAACGTCGGAAGTTAAACCAGTTAAGGCAGATCCTAGCGCTAAACGTGCGTTGCCACCTGCATCAAACACTTCCGCCTCTAGGCTTGTAATATCTGATTGAGCGCTTGATATAGAATTGCCTTGCGTAGTTACAGTGCTTGATAAAGTTCCTAAAGCAGAACCTGTAGCTAGACGAGCTGTGCCGTCAGAGTTAAATACTTCTCCTTCTAGCGCAGTAATCTCAGACTGAATTGTCTTGACTAAGCTTGGGCTAGTCCCGTCGTATATTGCCTCTACATCTGAGTTCAATGCGCTAATAGCCGCAGACGTAGCAATAGCTACAGTTCCATCTGCGTTAAATACAGCGCCATTCAACGAACTTACATCCGTTTGAACAGTCTTTAATAAGCTTGCATTTGCTCCGTCATAGATAGCAGTAACGTCAGACGAAAGAGAGCTAAGAGCCGAACCTGTAGCTAAACGGGATGTGCCATCCGAATTAAACACTTCCCCCTCTAGACTCGTCACATCGTCCTGAACACTTTTTACCACACTAGCATTTGTACCGTCATAAATTGCTGTAACTGTACTGGCAAGCCCCGAAAGAGCAGAACCGGCAGCAAGTCTTGATGACCCATCCGAGTTGAATACTTCTCCCTCTAGCGAGGTAACGTCTGTTTGAATTGTTTTTACGACACTAGCGTTAGTGCCGTCATAGATTGCATCTACAGAGCTGCTAAGTCCTGTAAGCGCTGCGCCAGTTGCCAGTCTTGATGAGCCGTCAGAGTTAAATACTTCAGACTCAAGACTTGTTACGTCAGCCTGAACTGTACTTATGTCGCCTGCTTGATTTGTCACAGTGCTAGACAGAGAGCTTAACGCACTTCCTGTAGCTAAACGCGACGAACCATCCGAGTTGAATACTTCTCCCTCAAGACTTGTTACGTCATCTTGTACAGACTTAACTACACTGGTATTAGTTCCGTCGTAAATTCCAGCAACCGTTGAGGTCAAAGAACTAACGGCAGACCCTGTCGCTAGCCTAGCGCTACCGTCAGAGTTAAAAACCTCTCCCTCAAGAGAAGTCACATCATCCTGAACTGTCTTAACTACGCTTGCGTTTGTACCGTCATAAATCGCCGTTACAGAATTAGAAAGTCCAGATAAAGCAGAGCCTGTCGCCAAACGTAAAGAGCCATCAGAATTGAAAACCTCCGACTCTAGACTGGTTATATCTCCCTGAGCCGAGGTGATTGAACTACCTTGACTTGTGACAGTGTTTGTTAATCCCGTTAAGGCAGAACCTGTAGCTAGACGAGCCGTGCCGTCAGAGTTAAATACTTCTCCCTCTAATGCAGTCACATCTGTTTGAATAGTCTTGACTACGCTTGCGTTAGCCCCGTCGTAGATAGCCGATACGCTGTTTGTTAGACCTGTTAACGCAGTTCCAGTAGCTAAACGAGCTGAACCATCTGAATTAAATACCTCGCCCTCGAGATCGGTAATATCCGTTTGGGCGCTAGATATGTTATTTCCTTGTGTGGTTACTGTATTTGTCAGGCTTGTTACAGCTGCTCCAGTAGCTAATCTTGCGGAACCGTTGGAGTTAAATACCTCTCCTTCCAAACTTGTCACGTCCGCAGCTATAGAGGTTACCGTTCCGTTAAGATTTACAACAGTTGTATCAAGCGTGCTTAACGCTGAAGATGTGGCTAGGCGAGACGTTCCATCCGAGTTAAAAACCTCAGTGTTCAGTGAGGTTACATCACTTTCATTTGCGGCGATTCGCGGATCTTGAAGACTTACCCATTCATTGTCGCCATCACCATCACCGTCAATGTATGCGTAAGGTTTCATGTTATCGTCGGTGTCGTACCAACGACTGAACTGAGATATGGTTCCAGTGGGAGCAGATGACTGCACGTATACAGCACTTGTGCCAGAAGTAATATCTGCTATTGAACTTTGAATGCTCGATACTGAAGAGTTTAGTGTACTTAAGCTGCTGTCTACCGATGTATTTCTTGTGCTAATTGACGTCTGAAGACTGGTGACCGTGGAGGTTACAGATGACGCGCTAGATGATGCACTGTTAGCTGTTGATTGAGCATTGCTTGCTGCTGTCGCTGCTGAGTCAGCTGTCGACTGGGCATTGCTTGCTGCTGTCGCCGCTGAATTAGCAGATGTTTGGGCTGCGGTTGATGCTGAGCTTGCTGAGTTAGCAGTCGACTGGGCTGCGTTAGCTGTCGATTGAGCACTGCTTGCAGCAGATGCTGCCGCATTGGCTGAAGATTGTGCTGCGGAAGCTGCGGAAGCAGCTGTACTCGCAGCTGTATTTGCAGAGGTAGCTGAAGTCTCGGTTAACCCAAGCCGAGCTAAAATGCTATTCCCACTATATGTAGACGTGTATCCAGTGAAGGAGTCTAAATCATCAATTCTTCCATCAAGTGTTGGTATGGTAGCAATTGGTGTAGATAGGCTAGAGGCTAACTCAGACGTTGTAATCTGATTAGACAGCAAGCCAAGAATAATTGAGGTGTCTGTTGCTGTTTGACCCTGCGTTCCAGTAGATGAGTTAAATGGTCCCGCAACACCGTTCTGGTTTACAGCTCTTACCCAATAGAAGTAAGTCTGCCCTCCACCAACAGCGTCTGAAAATATGCCATTGAATCCTGATACCTGACCCGCAAGAGTCGCATCAGCAACAGAGTCTGAGGTATACCGAAACACCTCCGTGTACGCATGACCTGTGTAAATCTCTAGATTCCACGAAAGTAATATGTTTTGAAAGGCACCACTTGCAGACAGGGACGTAGGAGCTGGAGGAGTAGCATAAGTCGTTGCGGTTGTTGTTGGCGCTAAACCTGACGATCCGCCAGAGAACGTGCTCGACCCTGCCGCTAACTTTACAATGCCACTATCAAGAAGATCTCTAGCAGTCAAAGCCCTGTCTAAAGGGTCACCTGTATAGCCGCACAACACATCAAGATTGTTCTTGATAGTTTCGCCAAATCTTTTATCTTGCCCCGCCCATTTTGGCGGTACTGGCATATTGCCTTTTCTAGCCACCTATTTCCTCCGGACTCTCATATACACATACTTCATTAATAGGTACTGAGCCTGCTAGTTCTATTTCGAACTCGTTAGCTTTGTAACCTGATGGCAATCTAAAGGTGTTACTATTTGTAACACTTTGGGTATGTTTGAGAACACCGTCTGCATATAGCTTCATAGTAGGATTAGGGCTGTAGCTATCACACTGTACTTTAGCTACTGCTGGGTTGATTGGTCTGGGGGTGTAAAATTTCTTTCCCCGCCAAACAAAATTAGAGTCTGCACTTCCTTCAGCAAACTTTACGACGCTACCCCCAACTACTAAATAAAGCTGATCATTCTCTAAATCGTTAAATCCAGCCGTTGCATGGAAGTCTAGTTTTACAAAAGAATTCTTTCCGCCTCTTGGGTCGAATATAAATCCTTTGCTTTCTGAGCTGTTAGTGTAGAAGGCTATGTAATGACCCTCCCACTGAAACGCTACAATTGAACTGGGAGTGTATTCCTGCCACTGATCTCTGGTTAGCGACTGCTCTGTAATAAGGCTTAGTCCGCTATCGTTAGCCATAACAATACCGTCAGGAGATGCGTACATAACGAACTCACCCATATCGACAACAGATCTTTTAGCGACACATGACAAAGAACTGTCTACCTCCATCATGCTCATGGAGGAGGGGTCTAGACCCTGAATGATTGCTGGCTTTTCTTTTGTAAGAACCAACAAGCCTGTATTAAGGGGCGCTAGTGCAACGATGTCAGACTTAACTGTTAGCTTGTACTCATCAGGAAAAGCATGAGGCTGAAACGCCTCACTAAATGAAACTGTTTGACCAGAGAAACCTGCAAGGATTCCGTTAGGCATAGACACTAGACCAAGCAAGGGACCATCTTTGTGATCTGCCGCGTCATCATCTGGTGGAGCATCAAACGTCGAGGTCGGAATCTCTTCACCTAAATTCACCTCAGTCACAGTATCAGCGAATGTATCTGTCGCTATTGGTACATCCTGAACAAACCTATACGTTCCCCCGGCGTCCGTTCTGTAAACCCGCTTAAGAGCGAGGTTGTAATTTCCAGAAGGGTTGGGTGGGAAATCTAAGGTGACAGTTTGATCTGTGTGAACATCTACTACTTGAGCAGCTTCCGCATCACAATTGACACCTTCCTCACCGTACGCAGAAACGTACGTAAAAATATACGACCTTGACTGCGGAACTTCAGTGTCAACGTTGGCTGATGTTACCGGCGACAGAGTTACAGACGTTAGGTCTGCTGGCTTTGGTATTCCTAAGCGATAGTGCTGACTGGCTCCCACTATAGAGGCGGTGGTCATTTGAGGATAAGTAAAGCCGCTAATATAAATTCTTTCGTGCGGATCTTCTGCAACAGGAGACCTTACGATGTTTATATCATAGTTGCTGCCCATCCATATCGAGCTGCTATATCTAAACAAGGTTTTTGTTTGAGCGGATATTGAGTATGAATCAACAACAGAAATGGTAGCCGATGCATTGGTTTTCCAAGGCTCTAACCTTCCAGAGTCAAGTCGGCAGTTAGTAGCAATCTGTGCCATATCGTCCGGCAGTAAGCGAGCATACACCTTAGGTGCCTGTCCGCTGAATGTTTGCAGCTTAAAACCTGCCATTACTTTTTATCCTTCTTGTTCATGACACCTTCAAAAGCGCCACCACCAAAATAGAAACCCACAATCGTTAACATGATCCAATCAATCTTAAATGCTGAAATTATTTCTTGAACTGCGGTTACATCTTTGTCCAAAAAAAACAACACCAAAATCATTAGGTATGACGCTACAAAAGTGAATCCAAATATAAGAGCTAAGTATCTCTGCGCTACTTTAAATGGGGCGTAGCTGGTAAGGAGGTCTGTCTTTGCCTTAGTCTTTGCTTCAATCGCTTCAGTCTCGGACGTGTGAAAGCTATCAATAAGGTCAAGCCCTTTGCTAACTACGTCTCCACTTCCCAATATTTGACTAAGGATGCCCATGACTATTTAGCCGATAACGGTCCAGTTGTCACAAACCGCAGAACAGTTACGCAGCTTGCAATAATGCAGCCGACAGCTGCCTGACCTGCGGGGCTAACAGGCAAGAACCCGACATAGCCTTGTAGGATAGACAACACTGCCAGTGCGATACTGAACTGTACTGTTTTGCTTTTGAGTGATTTAAGAATTAGATCCATTACCAAGGGACTCCAGTGCTAATCGCAGGGGCTTTGCTGTCTGCAATCTGAGCCGCTATAGATTCCTCAATAGACGTTACAGCTTCTTCGCCCATGTCGTCTTTAACCCACCCAATAGCCTGAGATTCGGTAATGTCTGCATAGGCTGTGTAGCCTTCAGAACTACTGTCAGGCGTAAAGCCACAAGTGCCATAGCTGCTGCCTGAGTGCGTGTCATCGCCCACTTCTTCGCTGTCTGATACTCTCCAATGAGCTACTACAACACCGTCATCAGTGTTGCGTTCTAGTTGTACTACTGTCCAAGTTGCTGACATTTTATTGTTCCTCTACATAAGTTTTAACGGGGGTTGGGGTGCTGTCTATAACAGCCTCTGCTTCGGCGCGTTCTGCGTCATCCGCTACAATTAAGGGGTTTGGTACTGTCTCTACAGTAGGCTCTGCTTCAGGGTCATCACCGTATACAGTGACTTCCACAGTGGCTTCCATAGGCTCAATAGCAGTCTGAGTGACAACATCAGCCATCACATCTTCCATCTCACCCGTTTCTTCGTTAAAGACTTGTTCACCTGTTGGCTGGCTTTCTACTACTTCTTCACGACCTACGGATAAGATGTATTGAGCTATGCGAGCTGTTGCTGCTGTATAAGCAACTACCTGTTGTGCAAATTCTTTAGCGTCTGCGGCTGTTTGCAATTCTGTTGGAATATCTCCTTCAAAGCAGTCAGCGCCTTGTTCGA
>Ga0222717_10003156_pt1 | contig 12495 bp, 12 predicted proteins | sample C33_18DmetaG_FD_165053 | JGI IMG/M metagenome (GOLD analysis project Ga0222717, IMG submission 165053) | Estuarine water microbial communities from San Francisco Bay, California, United States - C33_18D | ecosystem: Environmental > Aquatic > Marine > Unclassified | place: USA: California...
TGAGGCCTTGTCGCTGAACACCTAGATCGCCAATCATATCCTTGAGGGATCGGTCATTAGGCACAGCCTGTGCGATACCTTGAGTTATGGCAGGCACATCGGATTGACCCTCTGGCATTTTCTTGGTGGCGTAACCCGTTTCAGCAGCAACCTCCTTCCTTGGGTCTAATATCATGCCTTCCTCAGCCCTGAGCATAGACTCTAGATTGGTCTCAAATTCTGCTGGGGGCGCAGGCATCTCGTTAGCATCGGAGTCAAAAATGCCATAGGGCTTGGAGGCTTCACGTCGGCGCTTAATAGATTCTGGCTCGTATGCGTACTCTCCTGCAAAGAAGTCACCAATAGCACCTCGTCTACCTGCCGCTTCGTCTAACGAACCCTGAAACCTTTCTGCAAAGCTGTTTGGGTTTGGTGGCTCTGCTGGCTCTGCTGGCGCTAATGATGCTAGACCCTCAGGCACTTCACGCCTTGGCATGGTTGCTGGCGCAAGCATCTGGTAGTTAGGCATGTTCATCTGCTGAGTCAGTTGCAGTTCTTGCATGATCTGGTCAAAACGACTTGCGGGGATTTGGCCGCCTTCTGCCAGTCGAATGATACCGCCGCTCATCATTTGCTGAGGGGGAGGCATGGCACCAATACCCTGTGGGGGCATAGGTGGCATTCCCTGCGGGGGCATTCCTTGAGGTGGCATCCCGCCTTGTGGAGGCATAGGTGGCGGCCCACCTTGTGGCTGAGGCGTGTTGATACCTCCGATACCACCGAGTATTTGATCCTTAACAGTGCCTTTAGGCATCTGCTCTTGATGTCGCTTACGCATATCAGCGCGGCGCTGAATCTCAGACACAACCAGATACTGGGGAACCTGACCACTTGGGCCTTGAGCTTCCTGCATCAATGCCTGATCAGGGAGGCCTTTGATCATGTCTTCGGCTTCTAGGATATTCATTACTTAGCCCCCCATCAGAGCGTTGTACAGACCAACTCCGGCAATGCCAGAGCCAAGTAACTGTTGAGTCGTTGAAGGTGTCATCCCGTATGCCTGCGATATTTGACCGGGAGCTACAGGAACGCCTTGAAGCATTGAACTGTAGAATGATAGTTGTTCCTTCGGGAAAGCTTGTTGACGCAAGAAGTCCGTGTAGCCGATGTCCAGACCACGCTGAAGCAATTCGCGATTGATCTGACCAGACGCCTGCATAGCACGTAGGCGCTCCATCTCCATTGCCTGACGCTGCTGAACAAAGTCGCCCATAAGGCCAGCCGCTGCCATTCTTTGTGCATCGCCGCCCAGTAGTTGAGAATAAGCAGCCTGACCCATCTGAGCAGATTGCGCCGCCTGATTCAGGTTCATCTGGTGAGCGTTGCGTCGAGCCTCTTCTTCTGCCATGCGTCCAGCTTGTTCTATCTGGTTGGCATTCAGGCCAAGGCTTGCCGCCTGTTGACGTGCTTGCTGGTTGGCGTTGTAGGATGCCAAGTTCATTTGCATCTGAGACTGTCTGTTGGCTTCGTTGGCACCAAACTGACCCTGAGCAAACTGCTCTTGCTGGCTTCTAGCAGCACGATCCATCTCAAACGCCTGTTGCGCCTGAGCAAACCCTTGCTGAGAACCTTGCGCTTGAATATCACCTAACTGATCTTCTAGGTTCCGCTGTCGCTCTGCCTGCATAATGGCCTCACGATAGCCACCTAGACCGCCGACCTGTGCCGACTGCAAGCCAATGTTCTGATCCATAATGGCTGAGTCACGACGGGCTTCGTCTTTCTGCCTATCGACAACCATTTGCTGGTAAGGACTCTCGTAGCTCGCTAGCGTTGACCTGTTAGCCAGAGTGCCGGGATCGTAGCCAATCTGTCGCTGACCCGCCATATAGGTTTGACCGATCTGGCTGGGGTCGTATCCTGAGTAGACATTTCCCTGACGGAATGTACTGGCGTAACCGGGCATCTCTTGCTGTCGCCTTGTTACCTCCAGCATAGTCTCAGCATACGGATTACCCGTGCCGATCTGAGCAGCAATAGAACCAGCAGCATCAAGCTCCGCTGGAGTGCCAGACACACCAAGCTGATTAAAGCGATTCATCGCCTCCTGTTCAGCAGGGTCGAAATACTGTAGCCGCGAACCTTGGTAGGTATCGTAGGGAACGGCACTCTCGTAACCTACGCGGCCCAGTAGGTCACGGTAAAATGGTTCGGCATACTCAGGAAGATTTGTTTGAGTTACCGTAGAGTCTGTGGGTGCGCTACCGCCGCCTTTTGATCCCATTAGTGTAATCCTTTCTCGTAAAAGGCTGAGGTCTTTTCAAAGCCATCTGCCTTCAAGTATTTCCAAAATCCAAACCTTGCGACACCTTCAATACCATCACAGCCCATATCTAAGCTGTACCTTGTCAGGTTTCGCAACATTTCTGGATACCAGTTATCAAATTCTTGCCCACCAAGAAAATGCATGGCTAGCACCTTCTTGGCGGGGTATTGAACTACCTCAGTGGTCACGACCCCCTGAATAGCTTCCTCGTCAAAAGCAATCCACACCTGCGTTCTGCCGCCAGTGACTGAGGCGCATAAATGCTCCATCGTCCAGCGACCTTTAGATGTGGCGACCGCAGGCTCAAGGTAATCCCTGATCTGCGACCATATTGAAAAGACGTGCTCAGTGGGTACTAGGGAGACATTCATGCAGGCAGGATTCCTTTGGCATTGATAGCGGGTGCCTGATCGGTAGTACCGCCCCTAGCCATTCGGACTCTGCTCATCATCTGATCAAGTTCTTGCGCTCCAGCATCGGAGCTACCATCACCTAATCCAGAAACAACATCAGCAGGAACAATGAATTCTCCGGGCGATACTGCGACAGGCTGTTGAGAGCCAATCATACCACCAACCATGTCATCCATGCCGCTACCTTGGCCTTGTATCATGCCTTCAGTTTGAGCATTTGGTACATTTTGCTTGAGAATCATGTCTCGCAGTTGAGCAAACATCTCAGGCCCATACTGACTGATGAAATTGTTAATGATTGCGTCGCCTGTTGCTTCGTCTGTCATCCCCATGAGCGCTGATGCGACCATGTTGAAGTCTTCTTCAGTCGGCATGTTGCCATTCTGTGCTGTAGGCACATTAGCAATACCGCCAGCCTGAATGCCTTGCTCGCCCATAGGCGTTCTTACAGGCACTTGACCACCCTCAGCAAAGCTCAATCTACTGAAGTTTCCTCCAGTAAATCCGCCCCCGTAGCCGCCGCCGAATGTAGGCACAATAATAGGCTCAGGCTCTGGCGGTGGTGGAGGTGGTGGTGCAATCTCTTGCTGAACAGCCGCCTCTAGATTCGTCGTGGGAGCATCGTATGTACCGCCCTTAGTCGGTATCGTGATGGTCTCAGGAATCACCACAGGCTCAGGCTCCGGTGGAGGTGGAGGCGGTGGCGGAGGTGGAGCAGGTGCAGGTGCAGGTTCTGGCACAAACACTGGCTCTGGCATTACCACTGGCTCCGTTGTGCCGCCCTTCGCAGGCATTGTCACTGGCTCAGGTGGCGGAGGTGGTGGCGGCATGTAGCCGCTAAAGTCCAACCCACTGTCTGGCGCACTTTGTACCGGACTAAACACAGGCTCCGGTGGATCATATGGCATCGGAGGCGGTGGAGGCGGAGGTGCCGCAACAATAGGCTCCGGTGGTGGCGGAGGTGGCGGAGGTGGTGGTGGAGGTGGTGCCACAACAGGCTCCGGTACAGGTGCAGGCGGCGGAGGCGGTGGAGGCGGTGGAGGTGGAGGAGGCGGTGGTGCTGGCTCCGGCACAGGTGCAGGCGCGGGTGCTGGTGTAGGCCTCACATTATTTATCGCTGACAACAAGCCAGAATAAGTTGTTGATGCTGATGGCTCAGGTTCAGGTGCTGGAGCAGGTGCTGGCGCTACAGGTTGAGTGCTAGCTGTGGCCGATCCGGCGACTGGTGAGAAATCAATCACTGGAGCAGGCTCTGCCACGGGTTCAGGTGGTGGCGGTATATCTTGAGCCGCTGCCATAGCTTCGTCATAACTTGCTGAGTCGAAGATCAAGTTGTCCCCGGCAAACGCTGCCTTGGCTTGGTCAATCAACGATCTGTGAAGCTCGCTGCTGCCAAGACCGAAACCACCAATCATCATCTCATACAGATCATCTCTTGAGACACCATCAGTAACAAGCCTTCCATCTGGAGTCACACGACCCCTGTCAATCAAAGCCTGTAGATTGCCCATGTTAGGGACAATGTCAGAGCCTGTTGTGTCAATCAGAGGAACGGTAACGTCCATAATTGTGGAAGTAGCTTCGCCACCGCCAAACGTAAAGCCGCCACCGTCGTAGCTATCATCAACCTGAGGGTTGCTGTAGGTTGTACCATCTGGATTGGTGTCGGTTGGCGTGACATCAGTAATGCCGCCGCCTGATGGAGTACCGTCACCACCTCCGGCTGTGGAACCACCGCCGAATGTCAGACCGCCACCATCATCTTGTGTCTCATTTTCTTCTGCTGGAGTTGCTGGGAATGAGTAGCTATCGGGCGCTGAATGGTAATCATAGTTACCCAATAGCTCACGCTGAAGATCATCGGTGTTGTTCGCCAAGAACTCATCAACGCTTGCGTATCCAGCGTTTGCGAGCATTTCTTCTACAGAGATGCCAGCGTTACCCGCCATAGCTCGCTCAATAGCCTCATTTCTGAACGCTATCATGTAGTCGCCTACACGGTCACCGAACATCTCATCGACCATGCCCATTGCTTGATTCCAAGCAGCGGAGCCTTCTCTGTCGCCATACCAATCAGATTCGCCACGCATATAGGTGTGGACAATCTTCTCTGCCTCGGACATGTCAGCCCAACGCTTCTGGTTGACCAAGGACACGCCTCGCTCAAACATGGGATCGTATGCTGGGGGTGGCGGTGGCTCGTCTGGCCCTTCATTTACAGGGTCTTCTGGCTCTTCGTCCACGGGGTCTTCAGGATCAGGATCAATGGGGTCGTCCACGTCAGGGTAAAGCTCTTCTTCGTCGTCCTGTTCGTTATCATCCTCCCCCTGATTATCTGGATCATCTTCGATGGGGTCTGATTCTTCAGGGTAGTAAGGCTGTGCAGGCCTGTAATTAGCTAGCGCCGTGTAGTAGTCACGCAACTGCTGCATATACTCTGCTTTGTCCAAGATGGGATCAAAGTATTCGCCATTAGAGTCAATGCCTGACTGTGTTGGACGGAACATGCGAGTCGGTATTTTGATATTGTTGGGATCGTCTTGGAAGTATGAGAACTCAGGCTCAAATCCAAGCATGTAATCAGGTGGCGGTGCTACTGAGTAGTCACCACGAAGGCCTGCCTGAATAGAAATAGGATCAATACCGCCGTATCCCATATTGCCTAGACCACCAAATCCAGAGTTAAAAGCGCCTTCAGTGATATCGTTTAGATCACGAACCGCAAGACCTTCTTCACTGGTAGCTCGCTGGATGTTCCCTACAATGCGCCGTACTCGGGCAGAGTTCTCGTCGTTAAAGTTGTTCTGCTGTAGGTACTCGTCAAGGCCCGGAAAGCTGTTTGAGGCAAGATACTGCCCATCAAGCCTGTTAGTCTCAGTCAGGTGCTGCATAAACCAGCCAAAGTCTTGATTGTTAATCAGCCCTGCGTTGTACAGTGTCCTTACAGCATCTTCGTTGGTGTCGCCGTCTTCAATTCTGATAACAGACGCTTCTGCATCTGCCGCAGCTTGATCGCCCATGTTAGCGGCAACCTGTTGGCTGCGTCGGTTGTAGTAGCCCTCTAGGATGGCTTGATCTGCTACTGAAAGCGGTCGGTTGTTCTTGGCTAGAGCTAGTACCGCCGCTTCTTCATCGGTAGGCTCTACGACTAAAGGGGATGTTGATCCTCCCTCGTTCATTCCGGGAACAAACGGTGCTGGTATCAAGTTAGACACACGCGACCTCATGGGGCTAAGTCCCGGTTGTGTGTTGGGCTGTGCTGCCATGTATCCAGACTGTAGGTCGCCGTAAGACTGCTTGAGCTTATCTAAACGATCCTGCTCTCTCTGACCAGCCATAGCGTTCAGATCATCTTGATAATCCATCTGAGCTAGTTGACCCGAACCCATACCTGCCGCCATCAGCGACTGAGTGGGTGACATCCCGCCTACAAAGCTATCGACACCTTGAGAGAATGCCTCAAAGCCTGTGGGCTGGGCTGCTGCCATAGAATTCTGCAACGTCCCCTGAGCCACCTGATTAGTCATGTCCAAGCCAGAGCCTAGATTGGCTCCCTGTTCGGCTATGTTCGCGCCTAAGTCTATGGTTGTGGTTCCAGCATCGGCTGCCGCAGTGGCCGCATCTACGCCCACTTGAGCGCCTTCAGCCGCACTTGAGAATAAATCCCCAATACCACCAGCAACTCCAGCCGTCAGGCCAGATACCAAGCCCCTTTTCAGGTCTCCAGTAAGTGCTGCCGTACCGACTCCAGTTAACGCTGCGGTGCCTATGGTGCTAAGACCCAAAGCGCTACCTGCCACCCCAAGAAGAGGCGCTAGGAACGGCAAAAACGCCTCTGGCTGACCCGTTACTGGGTTGGTTGTAAGCTGCCCAGTGGGTGACAGCGAGGCCAGCCCTTGGACTTCTGCGGGATTCATATGAACTAGCATGGAATCGCCGTAGCGACCATGTCCTGCCATTTGATCCATCATTGATTTTGCTGGATATTTATTCATCAACTAGTCTCTACACCGAACATGTTAAAGCTAAGACCTACGTCACTGGCGTACACTTCCACCACGTCTGTCTCGCGCAAAGTTATTCCAAGTACCGCACTGAATGTGTCTGTTGCTGGAACCGACTTGTCATAATAAAGATATTGCTTGTCATCTAATGCAACGCCTTCAACCCTGACAGCCACCCTAAAGGTGAGCGCCCCTACCGTCCTGTTACAGACGTTGATTGAGCTTACTGTTGTTTGAGCTAAGGTTGGCGCTGTGTAAAGCGTGGTCGGGGTCGTGGCTGGGGCGTCTACCTGCCCAAGCACACCAATAACGTCAGACATTACCTGCCCCCATTAATAAAAACTGAAAGCGTCTTAAAGCTAACGATGACAGCTTGTCGGTTTTGCTGATGGCCGCGTCAAGACGTGTCTCGGTGTCTTGCTGGTTAAGTTCAACAGTGCGGCGTGTCGTTTGCTCGTTGATTGAGTCGTACTGTGATTGTGCAACGGGCAGCGGTCGATTCGCCATTATCTTCTCCCATCGGTTCGTATGCCAAAGCGCATGTCGCCAAGGCTCCAGCCATAATCAGAATCATTAGATTCGATACGGACAACCAATTCTCTTGCTCGTGTTCTGACATAAGACTGCATTGTACTATTATTAACTTGTGACGTAGAGAGCAAAGTTAAACTTTCTAGCGGAAAATTACGACCTTTTATGGATACGCTTATATGGGCATCGGCCTCGCTGCCAGAGAAATCAAAGTCAGAGATAATGCGGCTTACATGCATAAACTGGTCGCCATCACCGATACCTAGATCACCGGACTCAACAAACGCAGTCATTGGCTCGCCATCAGCGTTGTAGCCAATCTCATGGTTGTAGATGTAGTTAACCTCGGCGTTGTTGCTCAAGTCATTGCTGCCAGCCAAAGGAAAGTCTTTAGCTTCTGTCGCGCTCATGATGCCGCGATCAAGGGTGCCTACACTCCACAAGTTCTCCAGATAGTTAAATGTGACGTAATGCGTCACATCACCCTCTACATCTGTCTGGTAAAACCATGTGACCTCAGAAAAATCTGGGTTGCCTGTGGCGAATATCTTGAACTTTTGGCTCTTGTTCAGGTTTTCATAGACATAACGGTGTACAGAGCAGGGCAATCTCTGGACAGAACCTGCGTATGAGTAAAAGCCACCAGAATCCATGAAGTAAACTACGTCACCGACAGTCACTGCGGCGTTTGGCCCAATAAACGACACGTTCTCAGACACTGTGGAGAACGCATAGATAAATGGCGCTCCGACAAAGCGCATAGAGACTAGGCCGCTGTCTGTGCTGATCAGTATTTCTTGTCGTGTTTTGGTGTAGCCAACAATTTCTGTGCCTACAGATAAGACCTGACCACCTGCTGAGTTAAGCGCAGAGGGGAACCATGAGGTTGCATTCTCTTGGTCAGACCATCGAATAAGCAGGGGGTCGCTTATTGTGGAGCCTATTGGTGACGCCCCAAGGCAGATGACATGGCGGTCAATCTCAGAAACCAGCACACTTAGCGCTGTATCAGGGGCAGAATTGTCACCCAGCGATTTAAGCGCTACAGCGCGAGTACCTAGTCCAACAGATTCTTGCCAGATATAAACGCCACCAGCCCTGTTGTTGAATATCAGGTTATCACCAAAGACATCTTGACTAACTATTCTTAACTGGTTAACAGCAGTTAATCCGCTTGTTGACCCAAATCCGCTAGAACCCCAGCCTCCGACAGACCATCCTGTTGATGGTAAGTACGTGTTTAGTCCTACGCCTATCTGGTACTCTGCTGTAACAGAGCCGCCGCCATTGCCGACATCAGATGCATCGGCAGCAACAGCCAGTTCAATCGAATAGTTGTTGGCGTCAATAATAGTATTAATGCGGTATTCTTGGTTTAGCACGTCTGCTGTTACGTTGCCGCCTAGGCCTACAGCCCCTGAAAACGTCACGTAATCGCCGCTATTTGCTCCATGTGAGCCGTCTGTCACAAACACGGTGGTGGCAGCATTAAACGCCTGAAAAGAGGCTACGCCTGTTGTGGTGTTTCGTATTGGAGTAATGTCTGAGTAGACGCCTCCAATCTCAACATAAACCTTTAAGTTAGTACCCACGCCAAGATACCGACTACCGTCAGAGGTGCCAAAGTCTCGGAGTGATCGTGGTACGCCCTTTATAGAATCTGGAGAATACTTCTCCCATCCACCAATCTTTTCAACGCGGCCTTTTCTAAACCTGATCTTATCGGAGTCAAACCATCCAGCGTCAGTAGTGTACTGGGTGCCTTCTTTGTCAACGCCCGGTCTGAACTGAATCTTGGATAACGCCATTCTAGTAGCTCCATATAACAGGGCTTATCCTGCTATCGTCAGCATCAAGGTGAATAAATCGCTTGTTCTTGTGACCCTTCTGACTAACGCCAATTCTTTTGATTCCATGCTTCATGGCAATCTGTACTAGCTCATAGGCTTTGTCGCCAAACACTAACAAGTCAACCGCTTTGCCTGTAGTGTGCGCTCCGGGCTTAAATTTCTTAGCCTCTATAGGATGGTTAGCGCATCTATAACCACTACTGACAGACAAAGGTATATTGATATCATGCCTAATATCATTAAGGATTGATAAAAAGTGTTCATCGAACTTCAGGTCTCCACAGCCGCATTTGCAGCGTAATTCGTCTTCGGAAAAATAATTCATGATTTCATCGTCTTAGCGATCTTTTCGCCACTACGCCCAACAACATAACCGCCTAGGCCTATCTCTAACAAAACCCAAGCTTCATCTTTAAGCTCATTAGGCAGCCACCCTAAAGAATCCCCAACCACCAAGGTTAGGAATGTCAGCATCGTTATCGGTCGCCAGTTTGCTGTGAGCCAATGCTTGGAAGAGGCTTCAGCGTGAACGATCTTAGACTTTGCCTCAAGCATTCCTGCTTCATAGTCAAACACGCGCTGCATGGCGGCAGCTTGTACGTCCAGCAGGTGTCCTTTGGCTTTGAGCTTTTCTTCGGTGCTGGTGTGTAGCTCATCGACTAGCTCCGCTGCTGGCTTGAATATGCCTGCTATTAACTCGACAACACCAAGGCTCACTTGTCTGCCTTCCTGTCTAGCTTCTGATCTATAGCTCTAAGCATTTGGTTAACCTCGTCAAACTCATGTCGAAGCTCTTCGCGAGTTGGATACTGGCTAGCAACAAATACCTCTAGCTTGCTCACCTTTGCAAAGAGTTGGTCATCCGTCTTTTGAAGGTCTTTTATTTCAGCCCAGATTACCCTGAGCACCCATCCAATACCTGCCCCTACTATTCCTATAGCGGCGTTTATATAAGACTGATCTACATCCACAACATCTTCCCTATTATCTAGTGGCGTTGACACGAACAAGCTCTCGCGCTCTCGCAACGTCGGCGTTATAGGCTGCTCGACAGTGATTGTCTTGCCACCAGAATAAACAATTAATAATGAGGTGCATGTACCACCAGAAGCCATAGGCGTACTTTGCCGACTTACGCTCCCTGTAAGCTCTACCACTCAATGATTCGTTAGGGTTCTTGCCCATAAAGATCAGCACATTAATGAGTTGAGATAAAGCATCACCAACCCGAATAATATACTGAACAAGCGCCCTCACTAGAGAAGCGCCGCCGAAGCAAACATAGTGTCTACCTGCTCGTCATTCAGTGATAGGGAAGAGGCCATAACCGCAACAAGGGGTGATATGCGATCAACATTGGCTGCATATTCCCACTCAATCTGAGCCGCCGCTTGATCGGACTCAGGCAGGGCTGCAATGGCGGCCTCGACATCTGTTAACTTGTTTTCTGCAAGAAGCTGCAACCGACACTGCCTCATTGAGATTGAAGTGGATGCTCTTTGGGAAGCAATCTTTTCGGCTGCTGCGGCATCTATCTGATCTTGAACAGTCACTACCGTGCCGTTCTCGTCAGTATATTCCACATACTTGGGGCTTACCGTCCAACCTAGCTGCCAACCAACGCCATTGAACAGAGGGGCGGCATTTTTTTCTACCACCTCGGTCTCTGCATCAATGGCCGGTGCTTCTAACAACTCAACAGGATAAACGTCGTGAGTGGCTAAAGCTTCATCATCCATATTTCTTGGATAACTGACTGTGGGGTTGTCAGCCTTTAGCTGCTGAACTGAGTACGGGTAGCTTTGAATAACCCCGTCTACTGCTAAAACGAATGACATTGTCTAAACTCCCGTCTTGGATGTTGTTGGGGTGATTGTGGATGCGCTGCCGCCCACTGTCTTGGCGACGCGAGAGATATCGGATTCCAATTTAATGGCGGCGGTGTTGATAACATTACCAAGCTGCAAAGCCTCTCTTGTCAGAATGGTTGACGCTGTGATGGTGACGGGGCCATAGGTTCCTATAAATTCACCATCAACAGGCAGCTTGAGAATGCAATCCACCCTTGAGCCAAGGTAAAAATGTTCTTCGTCAGGGCTTAGGGCTATCTCGTTAATGTTTGAGGTTGTGCCAAAACTCCTTTCCCACTCTACAGTCCAGTTGCTTGCTAGGCTTGTGTTTATCTTGACAACGCCAGTTATGCTGCTGGAAGAGTTATTAAACAAAACATACGAGTCACCATTGGAGTCCATGACCATAGCTTTAAAATAGACGAATTGGTTGGTGGTTGTGTACTGGTAGCCAATCTCTGTGACTCCGGTGCTCGCAGTTAGCCTGACCAAATACGCCTGTACATCAAACCCATCAACATCTCCGCCGGGATTTAGAGCGGCCCAGTTGTTTCCTCCACAGATGTAAATCTGCGTCGAATCGGATGGGTCTTCTACTATTTTTCTAGCAAAGCTATAGGGCTGATTAGGCGCACCTTCAGGAACGTCTGATGTAAGCTGTCGGCCCCAAACAGCAGTTACACCTGCGGTTTTTGTGTTTCTTGATATATAGCCGCGATCACCATTAGGGGCGTCGTTAGACCCAGAAAATAGCCAATCACCATTTGACGCTTCATTGGTGTGCCTCCACTCCACGCTGGCGGGGTTAAATACTCTGTACTGCCTGTCTTGAGGGTTTGTGTTTCCTGCAATATATCTATACCACGTAGATGTAGTGCTGGCACTTATTGGCGCAGATTGCCAGTTATCTCCATTTGCCATTTGATACACTTCAGTCAAAATGCTCGTTAGGGCAAAGCATTCACCGCCTTGAACAGTCGCAGTTAGCGAGGAATCAAATCCAGTCCCCGCTCCCGGAGTGCCACCTTCGACGTGTGCGAAGTACGATTGATTGTTAGACACATAGCCGCCTATGGTGTTAATACCGCTACTTAAAGACACAAACGGCGTATTCCAGTCAATAGCTGTGTCTACATTCCCATCTGGCGTCATCTTGATGATTGAGCCGCCCTGAAACAGCCAGTACGAATTATCGTCAGCGTCAACCATCTTAGGTATCACGTCACTCGACGTAAATCCCGCAGTGAACTCTACGACCCAAGCGTCATCACCGCCACCAACACTAAACTTCCGAGCAGAATAGCTCATGCAAACGCCGCTCCAGCTAAGACTCCGTACCAAGTGGTTCCTGCATCCCGCGTGTAAAAGGTGTACACATAAGTCTCACCTGATGCAGGCGCTGGCGGTGCAGTGCCTCCAGCCCACTTGACAGCAGCAGGCCACGACAGTGTAAACGCACCATTCTGTAATACTTCAAGCGTAAATGCGAAGGCGGTGCCAGTAGTTGGGGGGTTTATGAAGGCAATCGCTGTGCTCTGGTTT
>Ga0222717_10003159_pt1 | contig 12483 bp, 9 predicted proteins | sample C33_18DmetaG_FD_165053 | JGI IMG/M metagenome (GOLD analysis project Ga0222717, IMG submission 165053) | Estuarine water microbial communities from San Francisco Bay, California, United States - C33_18D | ecosystem: Environmental > Aquatic > Marine > Unclassified | place: USA: California...
ATATGTTTTTGATTTATACCTACCAATGAATAAAGGAACTAAATCTTTTACTGGTGAAAATCCTTTAACAGTAACTTCACCATTTTCAGTATTAACTGTGGTAGTATATGGGTCTCCCATTGCAATCGTATCCCCACCACGAGTTAAACCTCTTTTTTCTAAAGTTGTTTTATCATCATCATCTCTTATGAATTGAGAATAACCTTCGCCATCTTTTGGTGTAAATGTTGGTAATTTTTCTCCTTTTTTGGGATTAGCTGAATTAAAAGAGAATGGATTATTTCCTATACCAAATGTTCCTTTTTGTTTATTACCACTTGCTTCTCGTTTTACTCCATATATAGGAGAAACCTTAGATAAATCTAATTTGGTTTCTTTTAATTCTTCTAATAATTCATCACCTTTAGCATTTTTAACAGATTCTTTTTGGTCAGAATATGTTTCTCCCTTTTTACTATTTGTATAATTAACTTGAGGTTCTTTTGTACTTTGTGCATCTCCTAAACCTTGTGCCTCTCCAAATAAAGCTCCTCTAAGTTTATCTTTTGCAAATCCAATACCATTACCTAAAGCTTGTTTTCCAATTGTTTTAGGATTACCCCCACCACTATTTTTTAAGAACTTACCTAAGCCAGTTCCATTTTTACCCATAGTATCAGGTGTTATTGGGTCTGCAGATGTTAGTTCTTTACCTCTTAATTCAATTACTTTATCAGATACTTTTGTTGGTATTAAGTTTTCTGGTATACCTAACTTAGAGTTTACTTTATCTCTAACATCAGAAATTGAGGATACAGCTCCACCAGTAATTTTACTTAAACCCTTTCCAATTAATCCACCATCTCCACCTTCACCACCTGTATTAGTTTTCATTTTTTCTAAATCAGGTGTACTTCTTAATGATATTCTACCAGCTTCATTTCCATAAATGAGAGGATTGTTAATCTCTACCAAAGATTTAATTCTAATACCACTTGTTTCTTGTTCTACAAGAGTTTCAGTATCAGATTTTACTTCAGAGTAAGCTGTTCCATACTTAAACGAATCTTTATTCTTAAAAAGTTCTAATAGTGTTGGCATATAATTAAGCTCCCATTAATCCAAATTGGTTAATATTACTTTTCTCTTGTGTTTTGGTAATACGAGAGGTAATTTTTTCATTATCTATATAAACATCTTTATTTGCCGTAGATACATTTGTTAATTCTTTTATGGCGTTTACTACCTCACTCATATCAGTACCAGCTACTTGTTTAGCTGCACCAACTATATCACCACTTGCAGCCATTTGAGATATCGTTCCCATTTCAGTTTCCCCAATAGGAGATTTTGCTTTCATGATATCAGATTGGTCAGCTGGTGTTGATGAAGTTTTAATTTCAGTTTCAGTTGATGATTCTTCATCATCTCCAAATAAATAAGTACCAATAGAACCTAGTCCTGATAGAATTTTATCTTTTAACCATGAACCGATACCACCAAAGATAGAAGTAAATCCATCCCACAATAGTGTTGGTACTGTCATAAATAATCCGATGATTTCAGAACCTATTCCCATTAGTGCCTCTCCAAGACCAATATCACCACTTAAAACACTAGCAACATATCCAAATACGTTAGCAACTCTTTCTACGATTGATGCAATTACTCCAAAGACCTTACCAATAACATTTCCAACTACACCTGCAACAAATCCAAATACTTTTCCAATTGTATCAAATAAAGTAGATTTACTTTCTCCAAAGATTTTAGTCCAAGCTTCTTTAACAGGTAAAAATGCAGTTTTAATTTTTTCAAATGATTTTGCTAAAGTTCCTTTTATTTTTTCCCAAGATTCTTTCATGGATTTGAAAGAACCAGATATTTTATCTAAAGTTTCTTTCGGAATCATTTTTGTGAATTTATCTTTTATACCAGTTACAAGACCTCCAATATATTCCATTGTTTTAGGAAACATGTCTCTAAGATAGTTAATAGGTGCACTAATAACTGCCATGAACGAATCTCCTATTAGGGACATATCAAGAGTAAAAATTCCCTTTACTATGTTCATTATATTTTTGAATTGTTGGCCAATGAACTTGATTGAACTTATTGCAATTTTGGTTGTAAATTGAATTAATGAAAATATTGGTTCTATGATTGAAATAAGACCTTCCCCTATTGGTAGGAATGCTTGTAAAATAGTACTTCCAAATGCAGACATTTTATTACCCATTGATTCTAATCTACCTTGTCTTTCTTCTTCTAATGCTAATTTATCAGTTGCGGCTGCAATCTCTTGTTTACTCATATTAGAGATATCCATTCCAGCTTTAAGTGCCTTTTGTAAAAGTTTTCCTCTTTCACCTTCTGTACTTAATCCTAGTTCTTGGATTCTAGCCATGTTTTGCATCTCACCAAGAGTCATACCTGTTGCTTTTTCAAGAGCTTCTTGTTCAAATACACTCATGTTTTGTAAATCAACTTGGTTTCTAAGTTGTTCTACCATCGATGCTTGTGCACCAACTACATCACCTTGAGCTGCAAGATAACGAGATTGAGAGAAGTTTAAGTTAGTACCTAAGATAGCACTAGCTTCCATTTCACCACCAATTGAATCTTGGTAGTTTAATAAACCACGAGATATCTCCACTGCCTTTTTAAGAGATGTACCCATTTTGGCTGCATTTATTGCTGCAGCTCCCATCGCTTGTACATTTCCTCTAAAGAATCCATTTGCATCTTCCGCCGATTCTGCAATATCAGCCATTACTTTACCTGGAGCAACTCCTGCTTGTTTAGCTAAGTGAGTTAATGATTCTAAGTTAGATTGAGCAACTTCTTCACTCATTCCACTCATGTTTTGGAATGCTTTATTTAATTTTGCTGCATCTTGTGTTGAAACCCCAAAGTTCTTACTAAGAACTGTCATGGATTTCATTGTATTTGCAGCTGGTTGTTCAATACCACCAAATTCGTTTGTGAAATCAGCTGCTGCTTTAGCAACATCTTCCATCGATGCACCTAATCCAACAGTTTCTAAATAGACGGAATTTATATTCCCTTCCATTTCTTTGGTTTGAGAATTTAGTAATCCAGTCTCATCCCTAAATGCTTTTGCACCAGCCTCCATGTTTGCAAATGCCTTAATAGCTAAGGCTATTACAGCAACAATTCCAAATATAATTGCTTGAGGACCTGTTAACATTGCAACACCCATTGCTCTAAACCCTCCTATGGAAGATTTAACAAATCCCATGATACCAGCCTTTCCTCCTGCAGCTGCAGCAGAAAAACCAGTAACAAAACGTTTTGCAGAATCAGAAATAGCACCTTTCATTGATTCAAGAGGACCTGAGGTTATACTTTGAAGCATTCCACCCAATACAGGTATACTTCCAAGTGAACTCTGAAACCCATCAAGACCAGAAGTTAAGGTATCTGAAAGTCTCATAGCTTTGGAATCTAATTCGTTAGTTAGCTTTAACCTTTCTGAATCTGCAGATAAGATATCAATATTTGCTTGAACTTCTTTTTGTTTTTGTGGAAGAAGTTTTTTATTTGCACCAAAATATCGTTTAGATAATCCAGCTTTTTGTTTTTCTAGTGCTAAGATTGCATCTTGAGTAGATTCATAATCAGTTGCACCTGAATTTATACTTTTTAATCTATTATTAAATTCCTTTTGAGCATCAGATACTTTTTTTTGAGATTTTTCAGTATCATCAATCATTTTATTTAACGCACCGGTTAATGATTGAGATACTTGTAAAGCCTCATTATATTCTTTTTGTATTTCTGCCTTAGATTTTGCCATCTATTAAAGTCCAGCGTATTTCTTAAGTTCGTTTGGAATTTTAACTCCTGCTTTTTCTGCATCAATAATTGATTTTCTCATTTTATCCTGTGCAGAATCTAGATTATCTACTGCCTTTTTGAAATCATTATCTTTCTTTAATAATTTTCCAAGTTTTCTGGCAAATAATCTACTTATAATACCTTCGTTTTGAAAGTATGGTTTGGATTTAAGTTCTCTTAATTGTTTTTTAGTTATCTTCATATTAATCTCCAATTATACTACTATAAATATAGAGCATAAAAAAAGTGAGGAATTATTTCCTCACTCTTACATTTGGCCCCTTTGGGGAAGAGCCTTGTTGTTGTTTTTGAGATTTTTTTACTTGTTCTTGCTCTTTTTTCTTAGCATCAGCAAGTTGTTTATAATAAAACATTCTAATGTGGACTGGTAAACGATAAACTCCTTCTTGAGTAAACCCATTACCATAATAACACATTTCAAAAATCTGTTGATGGAGTATAACTGAGTAGTTACTCGGTAGGCCAAAAAAACCCAACTCCCATAGGGATGTTTTTCACCTCCACATCTCCTGTTTGTTCATCCTCGAAATCGAATTCCATATTGATATCAGGTGTTATCTTAGCAATGTATTCTCTGAATGCTCTAGTATCACGAGTAATGAATTTGTTATTAATGAAGTTAGTGATAGATTTTGTATCAGATTCACCATTTACTGAAAGAATCATGTATCTATATCTTGTAGTAAGTTCTGCTGATACACTACCCTTGTTTAATCTCTGTAATGCTTTTATATCAGCATCTATCTTTGATTCATCTCCATGAGTTAGAATCTTAAATTCTAATTCATCTTTTCCATGTGGTGTAGTGAAATCGTATTTATTTTCAGAAGATAATAAATCAAAATCAATTTCTTTTGTTTGTACTTTACCTAAATCAACAATAACCTCTTGTTGTTCTCCCAATGAGTTTAGTACTTCTATTTTGTATTCAGGTCCATAACCTAATACACGAGTTGCTAATAATATTGCGTTTTTATCCCCTAATACAATATCATCTATATTAATTTCTTTTTCAACTATAATTGATTCGAAAAGCCGGTCTATCACTACCCCCTTTCTCACTAGATTCTGCGATGCAAGAATTTCTTCTTCACGAGCAGTCATATATTTTATCTCAACGGTTCCCTTCGAGAGAGGATTACTCTCAGGATAACACTTACCTTGTGAGGGTAGTGAGATGATTTCTGTTGGAAAATCATAATTTGCCATAAACTTTTATTTTAATGTTCGTATATAAATATATAACTTTGAAAAAGTTGTAAAAAAAAAGGTTCTCACTAAGAGAACCTTTTATATGGAAGTATCAAAAGTATTGTTTGTATTAGTATTCTAATATAGCGTAATCGTATGAAAGAGTTAAAGTAATTTCAGATGGGTCATTTGAACTCCAATCTAAATCATTAAATACTGCACTGTTAATAAATGCACCTTTAATTTTCCAATTTTCGATTTTATCTCCAACTGGTCCTAACATATAGATATCGATATCTTTTTTATAGAAATCTGCATATCCATCTCTACCTGTAATAGATTCGTGTGATGTTCTCACCCATTCCATTACTTGTTGTGCTCCACTTGGAACGATTGGGTCGTATAGAGTAACCTCTATATCTTGCCATTCACCTTTACCTTTTAATTTTCTCTTTACGTTGATATGGTCTAGAACAACAGGTTCAAATGTAATTGAAGGTCTGTTAGCCGCTTTAATAAGATAAGAAGCGATACCATCAATTTCCATGATGTATCTGTTCTTCATCTTCGGTTCGAAGTTCGTGTAGAACATATCGTTAAATTCTAATACTTCTGCCATTTTTTTATCTCCTAGTTAACAACTATAAATATAGTTATTTTTTATTTTTAATTAATTATGCTGAGAACGATGCTCCTGTTGGTAAAATGTTGAAATCAATTACAATGAATTCAGCCGTTTTTGTAGGTTGTAAGTAAATAGCCCCTGCCAAGATATTTCTATCGATAACGTCTGGTGTATTGTTTGATTCGTCCATTACAACTCTAAAAGCATAAAGTCCTTGTCTTTGTTGTATTCCTTCTAAATAAGGATTCACAGTATTTAGGAACTTACCTCTCGTTTGAGATGTGTTTTGTTCAAATACTAAGTATCTTGATGTTGAAGCAATATATTTCTTAACTTTGATTAATAATCTTCTTACGTTGATTCTATCAAGTGCAGATGCTCTATCTTGTAGAGTTTTCTGTCCAAATGCAACGATACCTTCACCAGGGAAAGAAGCGATTGGATTAATCTTACCTTCATATAGTGTATCTCTTTCAGCATGTGTTAATCTGTTTAATACAGAAACTGCTCCTGTGATACCACCTCTATTTAATCCAGCTGGTGCAAACCATTCGGCAGCAACTGCATCATTTTCAGCGTATATTCCTGGCATCAATACTGATGGTGGAACTGAAGTTAGTTTATTAGTTCTACTATCAATTGTTTTAACCCATGGGTAGTAAGTACCAACATAGTTAGAATCAACTGATTCACCTTGTAGAATAGCCTGAGCTATTGTATCATCTTTATCAGTTGAATCACCAATGAAGAATGCATCTTCTCTAGATTCTACCATATCAACTACTTTATCGAATACATAAGAATGTAATCTTCTAACTACACCTGGTGCAGATACTAAGTTAATATCGAAATCATCTGGATTAGATACTGAGTTAATTGCCTTTACATATGCAACTGAACCACTTGCTGTTGAAGTAGATAAGTTAAATCCTTGTGAGTTACCAGCACCCCATTCTGAATCATCAGCCTTAGCCGATTTGATTGTTGGAGATTTACCATCGAATCCACCTTGGAATCCTACTGTAAACTGTCTCTTATTGATTGTTGATGCATCATCTGATGTAGATATAGTATAAGCAAAGTTATAAGTTCCATATCCATCATCTGAGTGATTTTGAGTACCACCTGAAATGTTTATATTTGCATCAAATGAGAAAGCTGTATTTCCACCAACAGTTGCCGAAGCAGGTAGTGGTGATAAATATCCTTTGTTATCAATTTTAACAATTGCACTTTCTAAATCTATACCTGAGTAAGCTACTGATTTAGAAGAATTGTTATCTGATGAACCTGTCGAGAATATCACTGCTGGAATATCTGATTCCGAACCACCTACTAAAATTGGATTAGTATATGCACCATGTCCAAATGGTACTGCAGTTACAGGTGATGCTCCTTCTTTAATCGTTTCAACTCTAACGAATTTAGAACGATTTGCATAATCACCATTCATTGTCATTTTTCCAACTGCATCAATAGTAAGATTTTGGTCACCAATTGCTTTCTTAATATAGTTAGGTGATGCAGGGTCTAGTGATACATTGTTAAATGTTTCTAGTACTACTTTTCTTTTATCAGTATCATTAAATGAACGAATAGCTACTGAGAAAGTTCCGTAATCAGTTGCATTTGAACTACCAGCCGCTTTTACATTAAAGATAGATACTTTATATTCTGTGTTTGCATAATTACCATCACCAAGAGTATGTAACTTAAATAAGTTATGTCTCTCACCAGAAATCAACTGTGATTGTATCCAAGGAGTGGAAGCGTGTTGAACATCATGTGTGAAATCTTGGTCTGCTAATTCAACAAGTGAAACTTGTGAACCACTATTAGTTAAGTGGTTAGCAAAGTTTGTTGCCGCATTTTCAAAATATTTGTATGAATAAACGTTTTTACTACCGAAAGCATCTTCTCCAAATACATCTGATATATCGTTTCCAGCTGATGGAAGTACAGATGCTGAAATTGCAGTTCCTAATAAAGAACCTGAAATTTCAAATGCTGATGCTGAGGGTGATGAGTTAATTACTGTGGTATCGTCTAACTCAACATTTAATGCTAAGTTATCAGTTGCATGAAGGATACCAATTATTTGGTCATCTTTCGTTCCAACTCCACTTAATTTAATACCTAGAGGTTTAGCTTGAGTATAACCACCAATATGTCCTACACGAACAATAGTAGCCACTCCAGCTTCTCTTAGATAATTTTGTACGGTATATCCCGAATAGTAATCTCCATTGGGTGTACCGAATATTTCTTCGAATTCTGATTGTGTATTAACAACGGTTGGTACGAAAGCAGGTCCTTTATGGAAAGGTCCAATTATTGCTGCTCCGATTTCTCCAATTCCTTGTGATAAGAAAGAAAGGTCATTTTCTCTCGTAAATACACCAGGTGATACAATCTTTTCTGCCATTTTATTTACTCCTTAGTTAATTTTATGTATATTATACTCTTATATAAGTATTAATAACTTCACCGAAAAATATTTTTTATACTAATAATAAGAAATCGTTCCAAATATTCTTTGATGTTGAAACCCATTTTTGAAATCAGTACCATGATAACTATTCGGTTGTGTTTTGAAAAAGTGAGCATTCCTAGGAATACACTTCACTTCTTTTATTTCTTCAAACCCACTAAATGGGTCTGAAAAGTTTTTTCTTTCCTCTTCTGCATAAAATCTAGTTCCATAGTCTGTATAGTCTAAGTCTAAATCTCCTACATACAAGATTCCTTTATATCTAGGTAGCTCAAGGGATTCGATAATTTTTTTATTATCATATCCCATATTATTACCTATATTATAAATATCATCTGAATGGGGATAAAGTGTATGTACATTGTTAGAAATACATAAATTTACACTCCATTCCAGTTTTTTTCCAGTATTAGGTCTAAATAGAATAGGAAAATTATCTAAATTTTCTTCTTGTATTTTTTCTAACCTGTCAATTATTTTACCTTGAAGTCCAATATATTTTTCTCCCTCAAGATGCACTCCATTATTATTTTGAACTAAATACTTATTTTTACCACTAGTTAAGTTATCTAATCCAATTTCATCTATTTTATGTTTATCCCTTTCTAAAACCCAATATTTGTAATTTTTCAAATCTTCTTCATATGGTGCTAACGCATCAAGTGCAGCAGAGTACAAATATTCATTCTCTTCATTAGTTATTATATTTTCAATTTCTATATGAGGAAAGGGTGAAATAAATGATTCGTGTTTCATATTAATAAAAAAAGCTTATTTTGCTTCTTGCAATTCTTCTTCAGCTGGAGCTTCTTTTTCAACAGGTGTAAATTCACCAGTTTTAGGGTCATAGTTCCCATCTCCATACTTTTCATTCAATCCTTTGAAAATTTCTTGTTCAGATTGTGCCAATTCTAGATGTTTTTGTATTAAAGCATCTTCTTGCTCTTCAAATTGTTGAATAGTTCTACTTTTTTGAATAGAAAGCTGTCCTAGTTGAGTGAAAATAACACCAACTGATTTTTTCAAATCTTCGATTGATTGAATTTCTTCTTTTGTAAATTTTTGCGTATTCGCCATAACTAATTAATTTTTGTTGTTTACATTAATATATATAAATATATAGTATTTTAGAAAACGTAAAATTTTAAGCTTCAAATGTCAGAGTAGCTGAGTAAGTACCTATTCTTCCACCTTTTCTAGCCGCTACTCTTGCATAGTATGTAGTACCATCACTTAAGTTATATGGTGAAGCACCTAATCTAAGCTGCATTGTCTCAGCATTCCAATTACTTTTATTAATAATAGGTGATGAGAAATCAGAGTTATTATCTATTTGTACTGAATAGTCACTTGCTCCTGTATATTCAGTCCATGATAAATCAGGGTCAGAATATGCAAGGCCAGTTACTGCCGATGGTAATGGGTCACTAAATGTATTTCCACCTTTGTTATGAGTAATATATCCATTTGCTAAATAAGTATCTTCGGTTTCTACATCTATTGAAACAACTTCAGTTGAACCAACTGTTGATTCTTTGGAAGTAACTTCTACTAATGAGTTATCTCCTTTTACCAAATATTCCCCTACCTGAATATCTAAAACAGGTTTGAACTTAAATGTGTTATCTACTTTAACTAACATTGGGTGTTCACCAGTAACTTGTAGTTCACCATCGTTTATATCATATATTCTATCAGCAAATGAGAATATAACAGATGTTACTGTTACATCTTCTGATGTTGTTGATAAATCACTTGTAGACCAATTTAGATAATCTTCATCTGAATCTTCTCCTAAACTTGCAATTTCAAATCCTTTAAGAATATCTCCTTCTTGTACATCTCCAGCTGATATGATTGTTCCATCTGCTTTTGTTACAGGAGTATCCAATGATAAACAAAGAGCATCAGAGTTACCATCGTAAGAATCAACTACATATATAGTTTTCGTTTTTACTACGTTATAATCAGTTGCATGGTCATTAAATCCATCAACAAATTTTACTTCAAGAGTATTTTGTTGGTTAGATACTTGTGATACTAAAGTTTGACTTGAACCACCTATATCAGTTTTAGCAGTTATAGTTGCTGTTGCATCTTGGTTTGAGGATATAGTTATATCACTTTCAACTTCGATTTCATCCTTTGTCCAAACAAAATTTTGATATCTCAAAGCTATAGTACTAAATTTATCACCCGCACCTGTAAATCCAAGTGTATAGGTATCAGCAGTATCCTCTACTAAGTAAGTATATCCTGATATTGAACCAACTGTATCTATTCCGAAGTCATCTAACGATACTTCAGTTCCAGCTGAACTGTTAATAGTATTTAAGGATACATCTGAACCTTGAGTATTTCCAGTTGCTCCTGCTAATGCATTTAATGAGAGGGTATCTCCTGAACTTCTTGCCATATTTTTCTCCTATATGTTATAAATATCAAGTAATTGATTTATCCACTTCTGTTTATCTGTGAAATTTTTTATCATATACTGTTTAAGAATGTTAAACCACTTGTTTTTTATATCAAAAGACTCTGTTATTAGTCTATTATAAATATCAGTAAATTCGTTTTGCGATGCGGCTCTATAAGGATATTCAAAATTTTTACACCAAGTAGGGTGCAAAATTGGTAATTTACCATAATCAACTGCCTCAAAAATAGAATATCCAAATGGTTCATATGTAAAACAAGAATGAGATATACCCCAATCCATGTTATAAAAAGTATCTTTATATTTTGGATTGTAATGATATACTTTTAATTTAGTAAAATCAAGTCCTTGTCCTTTTTTCCATAAATCATTTAACTCTTTTCCATCTGTAAATGCAAATCCTTTTTTCCTATCTAATAGATGTGGATTTTTTCTCCCTTCACATCTTGCTGCAAATCCAATATTAGTTGAATTACTTAATGGTTTATTTTTTTTGAATTCATAGAAATTTGTTATATCAATTGTAGGATACTTTAATGGAAATAAACCAATCCATATTGATTTTTTTGCCCATTCATTTACTTCAATCTCCCATTTAGAAGAATGAAATGGATGAGATAAAACTGGAACATCACTAAACATAGTTGATTTTACAATATGGTCAACTGAGTTATGTAATACGTTACTATATATTTTATGTTTATTATCTTCTATGGCTCTTTGTGGTGTGTAATGGCCATGTAATATATGAATTCTTCTACAATCTTTTACTATTTTTTCAAATTTTCTTATATCATCACCATGCCAATGAGTTTGTATTGGGAAAGTGTAATTATGATTATGAAAGTTTTTTGGTTTGTTTCTATGAATAAGAAGTACTGGTTTTACTTTTAATTTAGGTGCTATTTCTTCTAACCAAATATTAACCCATGTATCAGTTCCTGCGTTTAACCAAGGACCACCACCAGTTGTATAATAGACATCATACATATTTTATTTTTTTACTATTATTTTTCCTGCAAAGTTTGCTGAGAAAGAAATTGTGATTGCATTTATTGAAGTTGATTCTATATCTAATGGTACTTCTTGTGTATTATTTGTAGTATTCCAAGCTTGTACAAATGGATAACTCTCATTTAAGTTATGAGTTATACTATAAAAAGAGGCACCACTTACATCTTCTCTATATGAAGTAAGTTCTTGTATTTTATCACCCAAACCACTAATATTATCTGCAGAGGTTGAACCACTTACAACGTGTCCACCTTTTGCAACTACAACATGACCAGAATGAGCACCTGATAAAACAACTTGTACTGTATTTGAATCAGTTAAAGATACTGTTTGTGGTATAAGTTGATTATAACTTGAATCATATGTAGAAACTAATACATTCCTTGTATCAAAATTATGTGATACGTTTATAGTTGATTGATTAGAGAAAGATGCAGTTACACTTGCAATTTGGTCAACTTGAATTCCAGTCAATCCACTACCATCACCAACAAAAGAACCACTAAAAGAACCACTTGCTATAATATCAGAAGTTGCTCCGATACTTGTACCATCTAATTGTGATGAACCTGAAATTATACCAGTTCCACCTAAATGTAATATTGTTTGTGCTGATGCAGAAACTATACTATCTCCATTTGCTAATAAAATTTTAGATTCTGAACCTGCTTTTCCTGCTTTCCAATAATCATTTGTAGCATCCCATAAAAGAGAACCACTTGTAGTTGAAGTACCAGTTGAATCTTTTACGAATAAACCACCTTCAGTTGCAGTTCCACCATAGTTAAGTTCTATAATATTATCTTCTACATTAAAGGTTGTAGTATTAAGAGTTGTAGTTGTACCTTGTACTATTAAATCACC
>Ga0222717_10003162_pt1 | contig 12477 bp, 11 predicted proteins | sample C33_18DmetaG_FD_165053 | JGI IMG/M metagenome (GOLD analysis project Ga0222717, IMG submission 165053) | Estuarine water microbial communities from San Francisco Bay, California, United States - C33_18D | ecosystem: Environmental > Aquatic > Marine > Unclassified | place: USA: California...
CGGTGCGTTGTGCCGCGAGGGCAAAGTCGAGACCTTCTTCGCCGAGTTCGTTGCGCAATTGCATCAGGCGTTCTGCCATGCCGAGTTGCCAGCCAATATTTTGCTCGGGTGCGATGGGGAAGAGCGCGTTAAAGTGTGCGCAGTCGATTGCTCCCAGCACGGTAACCCACGCGGCGGTGGCGGCTTCCTCGCTTGCAATGGGCTGGTCCTTGATTGTTTGGCTGAGGAAGACGTCAGGCGTAACAATTTCCGGTGGAAATAAGCCACGCTGTCCATTCGCCAGTGCGAGTGCCTCGCGCAAGCGGCGCCCCGATTGTACGGTGGGAACTATAACGAGCAGGTGGCTTAGATCTATGAAGTCGCCGTTGTTATCAGCTAAGAGTTGCTGCGTGATGGCAGGGAGTAGTGGCAGATTCCAATCTAGATGTATCGCAACGCTTTTAGGCATGGGTTCAGAGGATGGGATATGAATGTAGGCGTGACGAGAATTTTGAGTCGATTAATGAGATGTGGTCATATGGATACTCACTGACTGCATTTTATCGAAATAGTGTGATAAAGGTATGAAGCACCCGCCACTGAAAGATTACTTCGAGTGACAGGTATTGATAGAGCCCCACAATCGTCCAAAAAATCGCTTGATAACTACGTTTGATCGTTTTGTGGCGTAGCTTCTGTTGGGCAATGTATGCGATCGGCCAACCGCCCAAAAATTCGAGGAAGTGTAAGGTCGATTCCGGCACGCGTGGCCCACCGGCTCTTGCGCGGCGTTTATCATGCCAATAAGTAAGAACAGTAATGATCGAAATTAAGAGCAGGTACCCCAGTATTAATTTGGGCTGCACCCATCTGCATGATTTAAACAGCGCTACTGTTGGTAGGATCAGTAGAACTGAAATGAGTCGGTGCGTGTTCATTGGTCTTAGGAGCTATGCTTTCGCAGCCCACAGATAATTCGAGAGTCAGTAGCCCAGGCTTGTTTGGCAAGGTAGCGCGGCTAGAGGTCTTCGAGGATGTTGCGGAGCTCTGCAGCTGGCTCGTCGTGGTGCTGTGAGATGGCGAGTTCCAGCGCGTCTTCTAGGATCGGCTTAGCAGCGTCGGCTTGGTCGTGCTGAAGGAGCGCTTTGCCAAGTAATATTCGGGGTAGCATCCAGTCGTTGCGTGAGTCGGCGCAGCGCTGCAGGTGTGGAATCGCGGCCTGTGTGGTGCCTTCGTCATAGAGTGCTTGCCCAAGGCTGAAGCGAAACAGCATATTGTCTGGCTTAGTTTTGACCTTCGGCAGGAAGATTTCAGATTTTTTCATTCGTGGCCTGTTTTGTTTAAACGTATTTTTATAGAACGTAAGTTTTTAGTATCGAGCATTATTGGATGCATGTCACAATTGCGGTGATGTTGTCGGGACCACCCTCGGCTAGGGCAAGACCTACCAGTCTTTGGCAGATGGTTTGAGTGCTCGCATCCGACTTCAAGATCGTGTGAATTTTTGACTCTTTGACAACTTTGTTGAGCCCGTCAGTGCAAAGTAATAGACGGTCGCCAGAGGCGATTGTGCAGCGTGATTGATCGACTTGCAGTTCTTGGTTTTGACCGACGCACCGTGTCAGTGTATGTGAATACTCCGGCGGCATCAATGCGCTGTCAGCTTGCCCAATACGTTCGATGAAGTTTTGCTCCATGGTATGGTCAGTTGTGAGCTTATTAAAGTCGTCATCATGCAGGTGGTAAGTTGCAGAGTCTCCGACATGTGCGATGAATAATTGGTCACCGATGAGCTGGTTCATGGTCAGGGTGCTACCAAAACCGGTGGCTGGATACGTTACATTACCTTCTTTTGTGAGGCCACGGTTGATTTCGATGACCAATTCGCTCAGATCTGCGCGTTCTTCGTCGGCGTCGATATGTTTGTAGACTCGCTTAATCAGTTCAATGATTCGCTTGCTGGCCTCTGCGCCGCCTGGGAGTCCGCCCAGTCCGTCAGCGACGGCAAATATTTTATGAGCATCGTCGATTAGAAACGCGTCTTGATTAGACCTGCGCACTTTTCCTTGGTGTGTGATGCCGTATGATGAAATGTGCATAGTAGCTAAAATAGATTTGCAAAATAGTGAATCAATAGCGTGCTATATTATTGAAAGATATGGCTGCGGTTGTCGCGGTTAAAGCGCTTAAAGTCTTGCACCGGCAGCGCGTCGAGGAAGCGCTGACCATAGGTCTTAGATAAAATACGCGAATCGAGCACAATAATATTACCGGAGTCCTCGTGGCGCCGAATTAGGCGGCCGATGCCTTGACGGAATTTAACCAATGCCTCAGGAATGGTCATTTCAGCAAAGGGATTACCACCTTGCTCGCGAATATATTCGCTACGTGCCTCGCTGACGGGATGACTTGGGTTGTCAAATGGCAAACGAGTAATGATTACTTGAGAGAGCGCTGGGCCAGGGACATCGATGCCAGTCCAAAAGCTGTCAGTCCCAAAGAGCACACCGTTTCCAGCTTCGGCAAATTTACGGGTTAGCTCGCTACGATCGATGCCATGTCCTTGGCTAAAGAGCGGTCGTTCGATCTTATCGAAGAAAGTTTCAGTACGTTTGTGTACTTGGCGTAGGTCGAAGTGACTAGTGAAGAGTACGAGAGTGCCGCCGCTAACATTACGACTATGCCAACAGATCATATTTGCTAAGTAGTCGAGATCCAGTCGTCCTTGCCCAGGCTCAGGAGTAGGAGCATCACTGGCAATGTAAACGCGGCAGTTTTCTTTGTAGTTGAATGGTGAATACTCTACTTCAGCCTCGGCGATTTGACCGCCGACTTTTTCTTGGAAAGTATCGATACTGGTACCATCGGAGAGTGTGGCACTGGTAAGGATGGCTGCGGTTTGCCGACTGAAAAGTGCTTCGCGCAAATATGGGGCAACATTAAGTGGAGCGCTCCGCAGGGTGATGAGTTGACCTTTTTTACCACCACGCTCAAGCCAGTGCACGTGGTCGTCCTCTGCGAGAGTGACAAAGCCATTGATCGTATCGCGATAGCCGAGAATGCGACGGCGGTGATCTTTGAGCTCGTCTTGGACGCGTTCATTATCGCTTTTTTGAATAATGGCACCTAGGCGTTCCGCGACTTCTTTGAGTGGACCAGAAAGTATGTTATCGCAGAAGTCTGCTTGATGGATACGCAGAATGGAGCGTTGCGTCAGAAAGTTATCACCGAGATAGCTAAAGAATTCGCCTGCAGCATCGATCGCATTGTCGACTGCATCGTGATCCCACTTCTGCCCGTGTTTGCGCAGAATGCCGCGGTTGGTACGAGGGTTATAGATACGCTTGAGTGCACGATCGACCGCATATGAGCTGACATGGATGCCGAAATGGTCGGTTGCGATGGCAGGAATACGGTGCGCTTCATCGAGTACGACGAAATCATCGGGTAAGAGAATGCCGCGAGCATCCCCATTTGGCGGCATTCCTGCGTTTATAAGCGCAAAAAGTAAGCTATGATTAACGATGACACAGTTGGATGTGAGCAGCTTCTTGCGTGCGCGTTGGTAGAAGCAGGTGGCAGGATCGCAGTTCTTTTTCGAGCATGTCGAACTGTCTGCATTGACTATGTCCCACACATCGGGGAGTGGACTGGGTGAGAGTTCCTGAACGATCCCGTTTTTACTTGAAGCGGACCAGTTTGCTAAGCGGATAAGTTCTTTTTTGGCATCGTCCTCGAGTAATTCGGTTTGCTTGGAAGATTGAGCATCTTTGAGGGCATTGCCTAGACGGGTAGTACAGCAGTAGTTACCTTTGCCGACCATCAGTGCGGTCTTGAATTCCGCATAGTGCTTGAGCTCTGGGACCGCGTTAAAGAGTTGGCGGCAAATTTTAAGATCTTTGCTACGAATCTGCTCTTGCAGGGTGATCGTATGGCTGGAGACGATTAGTGGGCGTTCGGAGTTGATTGAGTGGATGAGTCCAGGGATGAGGTAGGCGAGACTTTTACCGACGCCAGTGCCAGCTTCGAAAAGGAGTGGCTTATTGGTCTCTAGGGATTGTGCCGTGGTTAGGGCCATTGCTGCTTGCTGCGGACGATGATCGAGGCCCAAGACATTTTGCAAATGCCCACCTTCTTTAAAAATCGAATCAACGAGCGTGACGAGGTAGCCCGCTGCCATGGGGGTGCCTCCTGCGTTTTCGATGAGTCCGATCATAGCGACTAGATCAACAATTTTTCAACGCATTGAAAAGCATAGAGCGATTCGGATTAAAAAAAGGTCTGCCAATTGCTCCTTAGCTACCCTTATGCAGTAGCCAAGCTGCGTAACTGAGATCCTCCGGCGTAGTCATCTTGATGTTTGGAGTGTCGTTGGGAACTAGAGTGGTCTTTAAGCCGATGCTGGCAACCGCAGCGGTATCGTCTGTGATATGCAGGTTGTTGATGCGCACATGCTTATATGCTTTGAGGATTTCGGGTAGCGCGAATGCTTGAGGGGTCTCCATTGCCCAGAGGCGGGAGCGCTCAAGATCTTCGAGTTCGGTTTGATTCAGTTGTTTGGCGTCAGCAATGCGTTTAATGGTGTCGACTACGGGGTGCGCTAGGACAGCAGCGCGGTCTCGGATGACAGCGCGATGAAGCGCCTGGATGGATTTGATCGATACGAGTGGTCGCGCGCTGTCATGTATAAGTACATGAGTACAAGATGGTGGCTGTATGTGTAGCGCATTGTATACAGAGTCTTGGCGTTCGGCGCCGCCAAGTGTCCAATCAATCGGCGTGTTTTGTAGGTCAATGTCGCTCAATGCAGCGAGTAGTTTCGTCTTTTGTAACTCGTTTCGATAGACGATCGTGATGCGATCGATGCAATTACTGGCTAAAAAAGCGAGTACACTATGGCATAGCACTGGCAAACCGTTGAGTGGCTCCAGTATTTTATCTTGGACGGTATCTTGCATCCGCGAGCCGCTGCCGGCTGCGAGTAAGATGGCGGTGAATGAGTGTGTAGTAGTGATATTAAGGGGTGAGATTATGAGTGAGCGCGCTGGTCAGCAGTTGGCTGCTTGCGGTGATCGAGTGTATTCGTCAGATGTAGCGCTGATTCGCGAGGGTGTTACGAGACAACGTTTAGCTCTGCTCGTATGGCTGCTGCGGTTGCTGCAGGATCGTCAGCCTTAAGTATCGGACGCCCAACGACAATATAGCTGGATCCAGCGGCTGCAGCCGCGTGTGGCGTCATAATGCGCTTTTGTTCGTCTGCGGAACTGCCTTTAGGGCGAATGCCAGGTGTCACAATGATTGGGTCGTTGCCAAAGCGAACACGTAGGGGCGAAAGTTCTAGTGAAGAGCAGACCAAGCCTTGTATGCCTGCATTCAGGCTAAGGTCAGCCAAATGCTTTACGTGTGCCTCAGTGGTGGTGAGTACGTTAAGGCTGCGCAATTGTGCCTCGTCCATTGAAGTAAGTACAGTGACAGCAAGTAAATTTAGGTTTGGGGAATAGTCAGCACGAGCTTTGTTCGCCCATTGCAGCATCTCAGCTCCCCCGGAGGCATGGAGTGTGAGTAGTTCGACTGGTAGGGTCGCGATGCTTTGCACCGCTTTGGCTACGGTGTTGGGGATATCGTAGAGCTTTAAATCGAGAAATACTTTATAACCGCGGTCGGCAATTTCACGTACGAAATTTGGACCGTAGGCGGTAAAGAGCTGCAGGCCGACTTTGACCCACTCAAGGGAATCACCGAGGCGATCCAGCATCGCAAAGGCTTCTTCGCGTGTTTCGAGATCGAGTGCTAGGACAAGTTTACAAGGATTTTGGTCTGACATATTGCTAAACATGGGAAGTAGAGCGGGCGGAGGCAATTTGTAAAACTACGATTTTTTCTCGGCGCGGGTGAAAAGTCGCTTCATTAATAGAGCGTGTCCATCAATGCGAAAACTTCTGCCGGCGAATTGACGCTGCCATCGCCCGCTAAAATAAATTTAATGTTATCTGTACACGGAAAGCGTGCAGATGGATTTCATGCGCTGACTTCATTAGTTGTGGCTGTGGGCTTTGGGGACACGCTGACGATTCGCCTGAATGGGGCTGAAGACGTCCTGCATTGCTCCGATCCTGTGGTGCCGTTGGGTCCCGAAAACTTGATTTTGAAGGCGGCTGCGGCGATGCGTGAGCGTTTCGGCCGCGAGGTATTTTTTGAGTTTGCTTTAGACAAGCGAATTCCAATAGGTGCAGGGCTTGGTGGAGGCAGTGGTAATGCTGCAGTTGCGCTGCGTGGTATGAACCAACTTTTAGGTGTGCCGTTTAGTAATCCTGAGTTGTATGAGATTGCCGCTGAGTTGGGCTCAGATTGTCCGTTTTTTGTTGAGTCCACGCCAGCTCTGATGTCTGGACGTGGCGAGGTGATTGAGCCATTGGTCGCGCCTGTAGCAGCATGTTTGCGAGGTAAACGGGTGGTGTTGTTTCGTCCAGATTTCGCCGTGGAAACCCCATGGGCCTATGAGTGTTTAGCAGCAGGTGCGCCAGGAACTTACGAACCGGTGCCTAAAGCTGCGGCTCGTATTGAGCGCTACATACAACAGGGCGCTTTGGCAAATCTGCTATATAATTCGTTTGAAGTACCGGTGGGGCAAAAATACTTAGCGATTTCGACCTTATTAGAGCAACTACGTGATGCGGGAGTAGCGTGTTTGATGAGCGGTAGCGGGAGTTGCTGTTTTGCTTTGCTCGAAAAAAATGGCCCTGCAGCAGGGGAAATTGAACGAATTGTCCGGGATGCGTGGGGTGAAACTATCTTTTGGGTTGAAACTTCAATTAGCTGAGTTTAAAATCGTAGCTTTAGCTTTTCGGTTTAATCCAATCCTCATTTAACTCGGTCAGCCCATAATATTAGTGCCAGAACAATCAGCTAAAGACGAAATTGTCCTCGAAGGTATCGCTGCATCTCATGGGGTCGCCCATGGAACTGCATTGCTGTATCTTCAAAAGGAGTTAGATGTACCGTGTTATGATTTAAAGCCAGATGCAATTGATGCTGAGATTGAGCGCTTTGACCAAGCGATCATACGGACGCGTGAAGAGATCACCGGCGTGCGAAACAAGGTGGCAGCGTCTTTAGGTGAGGGGGAGGCACGTATTTTTGATGCGCACTTGATGGTATTGGAGGACATTGCCTTGCTGGATGAGGTCAACTCAGAGTTGCGTACGACCAACAAGAACGTCGAAAGTTGTTACAATAAAATCGCACAACGCTATATTTCGTTCTTCAGCTCGATGGAAGATGAGTACCTGAAAGAGCGTGTGACTGATATTCAGGATGTTTCGCGGCGCCTATTGCAGAATATGATTGGGTCAAAAAAGTCCAATCTAGGAGATTTGGCGGCTCAAAGTATTATAGTTTCTGAAGATATTACGCCGTCCGATACTGCGGATATGGATCGTAGCAAGTTATTGGGGTTTATCACAGATGCGGGTGGTCAAACCAGCCATTCAGTGATTATGGCACGTTCGCTGCGAATTCCGGCTGTGGTTGGTTTGCACGATGCGACGAAGAAGATACAAAGCGGTGATCGTATTTTGGTGGATGGATATGATGGCATCGTCGTGATCAATCCGTCTGAGGAGCGTCTATTAAACTATGGTAAACTAGCGAGCCAGCGCCGTAAGCTAGATGAGATTTACAATACTGTAATCTCAGAACCGAGCGAGACCAAGGATGGCACCGCGATCGCTTTAATGTCGAACATTGAGGGAGCGCAGGAGATGGACCAAGCTTTGGCAATGCGTTCAAATGGTGTTGGACTATTCCGGACTGAGGGTATTTTCTTGAGGCATCATGGCTACCCACCAGAGGCAGTGCAGTATGATGAATATGCGGCAGTGGCACAGGCGGCAGGTGATCAACCAGTAATTATTCGCACTCTAGATATTGGTGGCGATAAAACTCTGGGCGATGGGAATGAGCAGGAAGATAATTCGTTTATGGGATTCCGAGCGATTCGATTCTGCTTAGAGAATCAGGATATTTTCAACACTCAGTTACGAGCGATTCTTCGAGCCAGTGCGTTGGGTAATATTAAGATCATGTATCCAATGATCAGTGGTCTATCGGAGCTAAAGCGCGCCAACCAAATGCTGGAAATGGTTAAGTCGGATTTACGCGCTGAGAATATTGCTTTTGATGAATCGATCGAGGTGGGTGCAATGGTAGAAATTCCTAGTGCCGCAGCAATTATTGATCTACTTGCAGAAGAAGCTGACTTTTTCAGTATCGGTACTAATGATCTAATCCAATACTTAATGGCAGTGGATCGTTTGAATGATCGTGTGGCCCATCTTTATGAGCCTGCGCACCCTGCAGTGCTTCGTACCTTGAAGACTATTATTGATGAGGCCAACCGACTTGGTAAGGCCGTGAGTGTTTGTGGTGAGATTGCTGGTGACCCGTTGTATGCGAGTTTATTGGTGGGTATGGGGGCAAGCTCGTTGAGCCTAACCTCGTCGATGCTTCCTGAGGTCAAATATCTTATTTGTAATACAACAATGGCAGATGCGCAGGCGTTGGTCGAAGAGGTGCTGCAAATTAATGATCCTGCGGCAGTGGTGCGTCGATTGGAGGATTTTCGTATCGAAATGATCGGGCGTATGTAGGTTTCAGCACTGCTGGATAAATGAATCCTGCAAGATAGTGGTAAGTGTTAGACTATTTAAAGTGTCTTTAAGTATAGGAGTCTGATTTTTTTTCGAAGCGTAAATCTTAAGGAACTCAAATGCCTGATTTCTGTCGTTAATGAGCAATCAATTATCTTATGAAAAATACATCTCTTTTATTCTTTAGCAGTCTGATTGTTTCGTCGCTGGTTGCAGCGAATAAAAATCCGGTACTACGGATTCATCAAGACCCGCGGGCAGTGGCTACGGTCAAGGAAGTCCCGCTCGTTTCGTACGCGGATGTGTTAGCAGAAGCGACGCCTTCGGTTGTTGCCGTTTATACTTCGCGGATTGTACAACCCTCTTATTATCAACGTGCGCCAGAAGGTATGCAGGAGTTATTTCGCTACTTTGGTCGGCCGGTCCCGAAGTCTAGTGTAGACGTTGAGCCACAGGAGCGTTTACAGCAAGTCGGTGTTGGTTCAGGTGTGATTATTTCAGAAGATGGTTATATCGTAACCAATCATCATGTGGTTCAAGTACAACGTGGCCGAGCTGCAGATGAGATCCGTGTGCGCTTGAGTGATGGTGTCGAATATGTAGCGACTTTAGTTGGTTCAGATAAAAAGACTGATGTTGCGATTCTCAAAATCGAGCCTGAGGAAGCGTTGCCTGCTGTAACGGTTGCCGACAGTAGCAACTTACGTGTTGGAGATATAGTTTTTGCGATTGGTAATCCGTTGGATGTGGGTCTTACCGCCACGCAGGGAATTGTGTCTGCCCTGGGACGTGACTCCTTTGGAATATTAGGTGCGGGTTCGTATGAAAATTTCATCCAAACGGATGCGGCAGTCAATCAGGGGAACTCAGGGGGTGCATTGATCGATGCAGCTGGCCGGTTGGTCGGAATTAATACTGCAATTGTTTCACGTACTGGAGGTAGCATCGGCATCGGTTTTGCGATCCCTTCGGATATGGCACTTAATGTGGTAACGAATTTGATTGAGAGTGGTGAAGTCCCACGTGGCTTGCTCGGGTTGTTACCAGTTAATCTTACGCCTGACTTGGCTGATGCATTTAATTTACCGTCTACGCGGGGTGCTTTGGTGAATCAAGTGCAGTTGGGTTCCCCCGCAGATAAGGCAGGCATCAAGCACGGTGATATTATCATGCAAGTGGATGATGTTGAGATCGAATCAGCGCCACAGTTACGCTTGGTTGTTTCTCAAATGCGGCCGGGTCGAAAAGTGGCTGTGGAGCTTATTCGTGAAGGTAAATCCCTGCATCTGCCGGTTGTGCTCGGTAGTTTAACTGGTTCCCTCGTAAGCTCCGCAGCTGAACAGGAAATTCTCGAGGGTGTGTTACTTGAATCGATTGATCAAAGTAGTCGCGAGGCTCTCTCTATCCCAGATGAAGTGGAGGGTGTGTTGGTGAGTGATCTCCTTCCTGAGTCACCCTATGCAGCTCTGATGTCTGTTGGTATGGTAGTGCTGGAGGTCAATGGTCAGGCGGTCACTAGCCCCGCTGAACTTAACCAGCAACTCCAACAGGGTGTAAATCGGCTCTATATTTGGAGCTCTGGTAGTAAGCAATTTATGGTGATTCGTTTATGAGCGTCTAGGACTTCTCTGTGCGCTTCACGCGCTCGAAATAGTTGAATCAATGGGGTTGATCAATACTTCTGAAACCAAACACCGTTCTGGTGTGCTCCCCAGATTGATTGCTGTGTTGGATCGATAGCTACATCCACTTATTTCGCTCCGACTTCTTGCCAGAGCGATTCGATGAGGGCATAATCGACTTCTTCTGTTGTGATGGCTTCGCCGATTGTCTGCATGCTTACAAAGCGGAGTTTGCCAGCTCGATTCTTTTTATCTTTCTGCATCGCAGCCATTAGGTCGGTAATAGAGAGAGGGTTGTGCAGTTGTGTGGGGAGGTTGCACCGCTCAATCAGTGCTTTGACGCGATCAATATCAGCGGCCTTGAGTTGCCCGATTTTAACTGACAGTTGTGTGGCAAGGTTGAGTCCGATTGCGACCGCCTCGCCGTGCAAATAATGTCCATAGCCAGCCACGTTCTCGATGGCATGTGCAAAGGTGTGGCCAAGGTTTAAGAGTGCGCGTCCGCCAGAGCTGGCTGTCTCTTTTTCGTCGTTGGCTACAATCTCAGCTTTGATGGCGCAGCAGCGGCGAACGACACCGGCAAGTTCGGGAGCGCTGGCAGTGAGTGTATTCACTTCCTCTAGCTCTTTAAAAAAATCGAGGTCATAAAGCATGCCGTATTTGATGACTTCAGCCATGCCAGCGGCGAATTCACGAGGCGGTAAAGTCTCCAGTAGTGCAGTATTAATATACACCGCCTTGGGCTGCCAAAACGCGCCAACGAGGTTTTTACCTTCAGGTAGATTAATCCCTGTTTTACCACCTACTGAGCTGTCGACCATTGAGAGAAGGGTGGTTGGAATTTGATAAAAATCAATGCCGCGAAGGTAGCTGGCAGCTACATAGCCAGCGAGATCGCCAATGACTCCACCTCCAAAGGCAAATAGGCTGCAGTCACGATTCATCGAATCTGTTGCCAGAAAGCGGAGTGATCGGCTCAGGTACTCGATTGATTTGGTTGTTTCCCCAGATGGGAGGCTCAGGATCTCTTCTCGCTTGAAGCCGGCTTTGACCAGTACATCTGGCTGAGCATCTAGTACCGTGGCATCACTGAGCACTCGCACACTCCGATTAGTAGCACGCAATGCAGCGACATCCTTTTGCAGTGCGTTGAGACTGTCGCTAAAATGGATGGGATACGCGCGTTCAGCGAGTTCGACAGTGAGTTGTGCGGTGATGCTCATAGGTAGTTATTAGCCGTGGCGAAAGCTTGTTAAGTCTATAGTGTCTGGGCTAGGCGTGGTTTTTGCAAGCAAAGCCATTACGCTTCGTTGTCAGTAATACCGAATATGGCGTTGGCATAGTTTTTCGCAGAAAAGGGCTGCAGGTCGTCCGGTTGCTCGCCGAGCCCGACGAAATAGATCGGCAGTTTTAGCTCACGGTAAATGCCGACGAGTGCACCGCCGCGACTGGTGCCATCGAGCTTAGTGATGATTAATCCTGTCAGCGGGAAGCTCTCATTGAAAACTCGTGCTTGCTCGATAGAGTTGGAGCCAAGACTGCCATCGACCACCAACCAGCTATGGTGAGGCGCGTCGGGATCTTGTTTCTGGATGACGCGTTTGAGCTTCTCGAGCTCCTTCATTAGATTACTTTTGGTGTGCAGGCGGCCAGCTGTGTCAAGAATGACGATATCGCGGTCGCGACTATGCGCTGCTTCATATGCATCAAAAGCAACGGCTGCTGAGTCTGCGCCGTGGTGGCTGGCGACGATGTCGATATTAAGTTTATCTGCCCAGTGTTTAATTTGCTCGTTCGCCGCTGCGCGAAAGGTGTCACATGCACCAATCAACAAGCTGTATCCTTCGTTCTGATACAGATTGCCGAGCTTGGCGGTAGTGGTAGTTTTGCCAGATCCATTGACGCCGATCAGGCAAATTACCTCGGGCTTATTTTGTCCGACGACCACCGTTCCTTCAGCGCCTTCAAGCACGCGTGTGAGAACTGTGGCGCCAATCTCAGCAGCTTCTTGGCTGCGGATTTCTTTGTCGGCTTTGTAGGCGACTTGGATTTCTTCGATTATTTCTTCTACAGTCTCGACGCCAAAGTCGGCGGTGTAGAGCGCTTCTTCGAGTTGATCGAGCGCAGCTTGGTCCAGTTTAGCACCGGAAAAGATATTCTCAAAAGCCTGGTGAAAAGTGGGGGTCTGGCGCTTGAGCCCCTCTTTGAATTTATTAAAGAGACTACGC
>Ga0222717_10003163_pt1 | contig 12475 bp, 20 predicted proteins | sample C33_18DmetaG_FD_165053 | JGI IMG/M metagenome (GOLD analysis project Ga0222717, IMG submission 165053) | Estuarine water microbial communities from San Francisco Bay, California, United States - C33_18D | ecosystem: Environmental > Aquatic > Marine > Unclassified | place: USA: California...
TTACACTCGTCTTGGTGTTAGCTATATATAATAATAAGGGTGATGATATTTATTTGAGTGGTAGAAAGTGGTAATATGTGGTGTATGAGGTGTCATATTCATTTTGTCACACACACTTGAATATAAATTACTTTTTAATAAACAATTAAGCAAGTAACTGCAATTATTAGCTTGGGAGCAGACAGAAGCGACTGAAAGGAGCAGCTGAAGAGCAGATAGATAGGAATGACCGGTTATTTTCCATTGTTCCTGTCTAAAAGTATGAGTTCAAGTAACAATCAAGTAACAGTAAGAGGAGAGTTGTTACACCCTCCTCCGTTATGTTATACTGCCTCAACCCATCTCAGAGTTGTTGGTTCTTTGGTTACCATATCCATGACGAAGTTGTCAGTCATTTGGAATCCTTCCATCTCATCTCCCACGTTAAGCGTTTGTTGAATAGCAGCAATGGTTGGATGGTCAGCTTTCATAGTTTCTCCAGTTTCAGGGTCCATAAGGCTTAAGACGCCAAAGGATATATCACTGTTGCTACGTGTTGCTACAGGCATGCCAGCCAGTGTTGTTACCTTGTTGCTCAGTGCAGAAGATGATACGATTACTGTTGCGCTGTTTCTTGCAGCATTGATGTTTACTTTTCTAAAGAATACACTCATAATAATAAGAATTAAATTAAATTAATGGCGATTACTTACAGGGGGTACCCTCGCGCCAAAAATTTGCTGGGGAGTAGAAGCATAGGACCTCTCACCTATGCAATACACACTATTTTTTTTGGTAGGAAAAATTTTTTTTTGGTTACCTTTGTTTGTACGTATGTGGATTTTTTCTTTTAAATAAATAATAAATTTTGTATATTGTCTTAAAGAGATAGTTATTACTATTTTAATAAAAGGGATAATTAGTATGGATAATAATGATGCAAGTGACGACTTTATGAAAGAGATCAGAAAAGCAGAATTACAAGATGAAATATTAGCTGATGCTTTTGACAACTCTTATAGATTATTAATTAAGGCCATAAGCTTTGATGAGATGATAGAAGACAAATATAGAAATGATTTAGATGCTGTATTAGCATTTGACCCTGAATTAGGACCAGCTTTAAGTGAGCTTGAGAATATGATTGATTTTTATATTCAAGAGGAGGATTATGAGAAGTGTGCTAATCTTCGTGATATTATGCATATTAAATTTCCACAAAGTATAAACTTAGGAATAGAAGATTAATTATGGCAACAAAAAAGAAAAGTACTGTAAATAGTTCGGGAAACTATACTAAACCAACAATGCGTAAAAGATTATTCAATTCTATTAAGGCAGGGGGGAAAGGTGGAGCACCCGGACAATGGTCAGCACGTAAAGCACAAATGCTTGCTAAACGTTACAAAGCAAATGGTGGCGGTTATAAATCTAAGAAATAATGAAAGACTTTACTTTAAATTTGGGTAATATAATCTGGATCATAGGTATTATATTTACTATGGGTATAGCGTATAGTCAAATTGCACAATTATCAGATGATATGGTAGTCTTGGAAACTAGACTAGAAAAAAAAATCAGAATGATAAATGAATCTGAAGATAGAATTATAGAACTAGAAAAAGATCTAATTAGACTAGAGGAGTCAAAATGTAAACATAAAAAGTAATGGCATTACCAAATAAAAGAACTAAAAAGAAATCATCTTGTTGGGTAGGTTACGTTAAAAAAGGAGTAAAGAAAAAAGGAAATAAGACGGTAAATAACTGTGTGCGTAAAAAGACGAGGTAATGGCAAAGACTAAACAACAAAAAAGTCTTACTAGGTGGACTAAGCAAAAATGGACAACTGCATCAGGAAAGAAAAGTTCTGAGACAGGTGAAGTATATGCTCCAAAGAAAACTATTGCTAAACTAAAGAGTACTAAAAAAGGTAAAGCTAAATTAGCAGCAGCTAATAAAAAGAAAAGAGCTGCAACAAAGAAAGGTAAACAACATGCTAGTCATGGCTTACATAAAGGAAAAAAAAGATAAAAAAATGGGAACAATATTACAAGACATGATGGGAATGCTTTCAAGAAAGAAAGTAGTAACACCAAGAACAGATGATTATATTACAATAGCAAGATACGCTGGCGCTCAAGAAAGAATGAAACCTCATCCAAAAGTAGAAACAGAACTTGTTACTATGGGGGCTATTAAAACTTTTGTTGCAGATGGGGTATCATATCTTCCATTAACGGGAGGGACTATTTCTGGCAATTTAAATGTTGACGGGGCAATTGATCTTACAACAGCATCTGAAGGAGTAATCTTTACTTCACCAAATGGTACAAGATTTAAACAAACAGTAGATAACGAAGGAGCACCTGTCTATACACAACTATAATGGCAACACCTAGAAAGGGAAAAGCAAAAGTCAAAGTAACAGCTAGCGGTAAGAAAGTTAGTTACGGACAAGCCGGTAAAGCTAAAGGAGGAGGACCAAGGGTAAAACCTGGTACCTCCAAAGGTGATAGCTACTGTGCTAGAAGTTTAGGTATTAAGAAAAGAGTATCTAAGAAAAAAAGAAATGATCCAAACACCCCGAATAACTTATCTCGTAAACGTTGGAAATGCTCTGGCGCTAAATCCAAAAAGAAATAATTGACATTAAACTTTTTTTAGTTAAACTATTTATATATATTTGTATAACGTTTAATTAAAAAACTTTACAATGGCACAAACCAACTTACAAGAAAAAGAACCAAATCTTAGCAAAGAAGAACTTAACGCTAGGAGAGAAGAAATCACTGCTTTTTACAAAGACAACATCCAGCATTTAAAGATCCAAGCTGAATATGAAACACTATTAGCTGATATAGAAAAAGCTAGAGCAGAGCGTATGCAAGCTCAGATGTTTATGTCCCAACAATATGCTGACCAAAAAGAAGGTGGCGTAGCATCAGATTCTGAAGAAGCAAAAGCTTTTAAAGAAGCTATGGAGAATGCAGCAAAAAATATTGACTAACTTAAACTCAATATTATGCTACTCAAAAAAGGAGACAAAAAAGTTAATGTAAGACATCTGCAAGCTAAATTAAATATTACGCAAGATGGTGATTTTGGTCCACTAACAGAAAAAGCTGTTATTAAATACCAATTATCTAATGGATTACCTGTAACAGGAATGGTTGATAGTGATATGTGGGCATTACTATTTAACAAACCATATAATGAAGAATTAGGTATAGATGAAGATACTGATATATCTTTAAACTACTTCACAACCAATTATGATCAATTAATTCATAAGCACTATTTACCAGAAGGTGAATATATAAAAGGCCCAATCAAAAACGAATATATATTTCTACATCATACTGCAGGTAATGCTAATCCTTACAGATGTATTGATCACTGGGGTAGAGATAAAAGAGGTAGAATAGCAACAGAATTTGTTTTAGGTGGAATTAACCATAGAAACGGTGATGATGAATATAACGGTGTTATGGTTCAAGCATTTCCTGAAGGAGGTCAAGCATTTCATTTAGGTAGAACTCAATCAGGTTGGATGAACAGACATTCAGTAGGTTTAGAAATTTGTTCTATGGGTTATTTAGACAATGATTTAAAAACTTATGTAGGATCTCGTTGTCAACCAGAACAAGTAATGGAATTAAAAGAACCGTTTAGAGGTTATTTAAATTATCATAAATATTCTGATGAGCAAATTAAAGCAACTGAAAAATGGATACGCTATGTTGGTGAAAGAGATGAGATTGATATTAGAGTAGGTCTTAAAAAATATATACAAGCTTATGGTCCAACAAAAGGATTTGGATTTCAAATTAGTGCTTGCTTAGGAGAAGTTAAAGGATTATTAACACATACTAATGTTAGAAGAGGTAAATCTGATTGTTATCCAGACCCTAACTTAGTTGATATGATATTAAGCTTATAGATATGGCAATAGTAAACAAAGTAGATTTTAAATTAAAAGTGGAAATAAATGATTCAATAAAATATCAGATATTAACTTATTGTTTTTTTACAAAAACATTAATAAGTAATTCTGATTTAGATTTTTTAGCTGTACTTGCTAAAAACCCTAAAATAGAAATATCTAAATTTTGTATTTTATTAACTGAATTAAATATTTTTAAAAGTGCTCAATCAGCTAGAAATGCAATATCAAAAGCTGAAAAAAAAGGATTGGTTAATAAAAATGGTAATAATAAAAAAACCATAGACTTAAATAAAGATATTAATGTTCAGTCTGATGGATTAGTATTATTAGACTATAAAATTTTAGGAAGTGAATCCCAAGAAACATAAAGATTTTACAAATGGTATTGCTGAGCAAGTAGGAGTTCATCAGCAAGTAGTAGATGATTTTATAAGTTTCTATTATAGTAAACTAAGAAAGAAATTATCTAAGCTTGCTTATCCTAGAATAAATGTAGATGGTTTAGGTACTTTTGAAATAAGAAAAGGTAAACTTGAAACAGCAATAAAGAAAAACAAAAGCATGTTAGGTAACATTGCTAAAAGGACATATAACGGTTATGCAAAAAGTGAAAACATAATTAAAGACATAAAAGAAATGTCTGATGCACTTAACAAAATTGAAGAAGCTAAATTAAGAAAAAAAGAATTTAAAAGTAAGAAAAATGAGTAAGCCCTGGAAGAAGTATATGGATGCTTTTAAAAACATTGATAAAATTGCAGAAGGAATTAAAAATAATCTATTTAAAAAAGAACATGTTGAAGCAGTAGCTACAAGTAGATTTCAAGTATGTATTAATTGTTCTTTATTTGATGCAAAAGGAACTGATTGCTTAGCTCCTGGTACTCAACCTTGTTGCTCTGATTGTGGATGTAGTTTAGCTTTTAAAGTAAGATCATTATCTAGTGAATGCCCTAAAGGTTATTGGAATTCATTAGTATCAGAAGAAACTGAAGAATTAATAATTAAACAAATAGGATCAGATGGAAATAACAATTAATTATATTTATCAAAACAATAGTACACCAATGACAATTAACAATAAAGAAAGTTATTGGTATACATCAACAACATTTTAATTATGGCAATAACATTTAAAGAAGAAGGTCATATATACGAAAGTAATGATCAAGACAAAATAAACTGGACAAGTGTAACATCCTTTATTGGAATGTTTAAACCTAAATTTGATAGGGAAGGTCAAGCCAAAAAATCTTCTAAAAATAAAAGATCTAAGTGGCATGGTATGACACCAAAAGAAATACTTACTGCTTGGGATAATGAAACTCAAAGAGCTATTAAATTAGGAAATTGGTATCATAACCAAAGAGAAGCAGATATGCTAGACTTTAAAACTATTGAACGCAATGGAACAGAAGTACCTATTATAAAACCCTTATTGACAGAACAAGGTGTAAAGTTGGCACCAGTACAAAAACTTAAAGAAGGGGTTTATCCTGAGCATATGGTTTATTTAAAATCAATGGGTTTATGTGGACAGGCAGATCTAGTTGAGGTTGTAGATGGTTATATTAATATCCATGATTACAAAACAAATAAAGAAATAAAAGAAAAAGGATTTACTAATTGGGAGGGTATTACAAATAAATTATATAAGCCTTTAAATCATTTAGATGATTGTAATCTTAAGCATTATAACTTACAATTGAGTATTTATGCGTATATTATTAAAAAGCACAACCCTAAATTAAAGATAGGAAAGTTAACAATTCAACATGTTAAATTTGTTAAAGTAGGAGAAGATAGTAATGGTTATCCAATTACAAAAGTGGAGAATGGTGAGCCGGTTTTAGAAGAAGTAAAAATATATGAACTACCATATTTAAAAGATGAAGTATCTTCATTAATGATGTGGCTTAAAGATAAAAATTAATGGCATCAATACAATTAACACAAGTTTTTTTAGCAACAACAAATCCTCTCACAGTTCCTCCTACATTATTTATAGTAGAGGGATCAGAATCTTTTATTGCAATAAACCCTCTTTCTTTAGATGCTGTTGGACCAGTATATCAACAAGATGGTAGCTTAGTAAATGCACGAACTGTATATATCAAAGGAAATATTATTCCCATATATGTTAGTGATAGTTATGCTACAGTAAAAGGTTATATAGACGCTTTATAAAATCAAAACAATATGATAGTAAGATTATTTGATATACAAAATAACAAAGTTATACCTTCTGAACATTGCTATGCTTTACCATTTCTTAAAAAAATAATGGATACTTATCCTGACACTTATATGCAGGTGTATCAATATATATTTTATTTAAGTTGTCCGGATCCAGATTTAAATCCATTTTTTAATCTTCCTGAACATGAAAAAGAAGATATTATTATAGAAGAGATAGGACTTGAAGAATCACCAGAAGACGGTAAGATAAGATACGCATTAGATATGTGTAAGCAGATGTATGAAACACCCACATACAGGGCATACGTAGGTATTAAAGCTATGTTAGACAGATTAGCTAAGTATATGGAGGTAACCCCCATTGAACACGGTAGAGACGGTAATATGAACTCTATGATTAATGCTGCTGCTAAATTTGAACAGATAAGACAATCTTATAAAGGAGCATTTACTGATATGAAAAATGAACAGGAGAGTTCAGTACGTGGAGGAGCGGGATTAGCTTATGATCAAATATGATAAATAACAAAAAAGAAACCAAATGGCATTTCTGCTATTGGGATGAACCAGAATTTAATAATACAAAAAAAACTAACAACGATGGCACAACAAGTAATACCAGTAGGAAAGAAACTTTTGATCAAACAAAAGGCAGCAGAGACAATGACTAAATCAGGTTTTATTTTACCTGATATGGCAATTAAAAAAGAATGTATAGGTACTGTAATTGGTATAGGTCAATCTGTAGAAGAAATTAAAATTGGAGATGTTGTTCAATACACTGAACATTGTTTACCCACATCAATGAAACATAATGAGGAGGAACATTTACTTATTCAAGAAGGAGATGTCTTTGCAATTTTAGTTGAAGTAGCGGATGTATAAAACCGTTCCTACATATACAAATGGGCAATGGACAACAACTGATTTTGAAACAGAAGAATTATTTATAGAATACATATTATCTATATTTAAAGAACCCGGTTTATATGGCTTTTCTGATATAGCTTTTGAGTTTAATAAAGAAGCTAAATCATTTAATACTCAAGGGTTTTATTGTAATGCTCCTTTTAGATCTAAAGATTTTACAAATTATTGGGAAGATCAAAAAAATAAATGTAGAGAAGGAGTAATATATAATGATAATGATAAAAGTTTTTTTTTAACCAGAGATTATTACATGTGGTTAAACTTCTTACCAATTTTTGATAAAGAAGAAAAAAAGTATGGATTTGCAAAAGTAAGAGATGCTCAATATCACATGGCATTATATGAGTTATTAGCTGAGCTAAATAATAAGCATTCTGCAATACTTAAAAAACGTCAGATTGCTTCTTCTTATTTTCATATGGGTAAAATTATTAATACCTATTGGTTTGAAGAAGGATCTATTTGTAAAGTTGGAGCCTCACTAAAAGATTACATTAATGATAAAGGTTCTTGGAAGTTTTTAGATGAATACAAAACTTTTCTTAATGAGCACACCGCTTGGTATAGACCAAGCAATCCAGAAAAGGTATTATTGTGGCAACAACAAATAGAAGTTAAAGTAAACAATAGAAAAACTGCTAGAGGTTTAAAATCTAAAATCCAAGGGGCATCATTTGAAAAAAATGCAACAGCTGGTGTAGGGGGACCTACCACTTATTTTTTCCATGAAGAAGCGGGTATTGCACCTAAGATGATGCAAACATATGAATACTTACGTCCCGCAATGTCTTCTGGTATGATGACAACAGGTATGTTTATTGCTGCAGGATCGGTTGGAGATTTGCAACAGTGTAATCCCTTAAAGGATATGATACTAAATCCTAAAGCAAATGATATATATGCTGTAGAAACAAATCTAATGGACGCTGATGGTACAATTGGTATGGCAGGATTGTTTATTCCTGAACAGCATTCTATGCCACCTTATATTGACAAATATGGCAACTCTTTAGTTGAAGAAGCTGTTAAAGCAATTATAGAAGAAAGATCAAGGTGGAAAAATGAATTAAATGGAGAGCAATATCAGTTAAGGATTTCACAAAAGCCTATGAATATTGCTGAGGCTTTTGCATACAGAAAAGAATCTATTTTTCCTCAAGGAATTTTAAGTAGACAGCAAAAGAGAATAGAGGAAAAAGAATACCCTTATGAACTAATAGAACTAGACAGAAATGAGAAAGGAATATTTGCTAAAAGAACAAATAAACTTCCAATCAGTAAATTTCCTGTAGACAAAAAACAAATTGATAAGACAGGAACAGTTGTGGTATGGGAAAGACCAATTAAAAGTCCGGAGTTTGGAGCATATTATGCATCTATTGATCCCGTGTCAGAAGGAAAGACAACAACCTCTGATTCTTTATGTAGTATTTTTGTATATAAAAATGCAATGGAAGTTATAAGAACTACCGAATCCGGTGAAGTTGAACAATTTATTGAAAAAGATAAAGTAGTGGCAGCCTGGTGTGGTAGATTTGATGATATAAATAAAACTCATGAAAGGTTAGAATTAATTATAGAATGGTACAATGCCTGGACATTAGTTGAAAATAACATATCTCTTTTTATTCAGCATATGATTGCTAGAAAAAAACAAAGATATTTAGTACCTAAACAACAAATTTTATTTTTAAAAGATATTGGATCTAATAAAACTGTATATCAAGAATATGGATGGAAAAATACAGGAACTTTATTTAAGAGTCATTTAATATCTTATGCAATAGAATTTTTAAGGGAAGTAACAAATGAGGAGACTGATATAAATGGTGTAGTAACAGATCAAACATTTGGTGTAGAAAGAATACCTGATCCAATGCTAATAAAAGAAATGTTAGCTTATTATCCTGGGTTAAACGTAGATAGATTAGTTGCATTTGGTGCATTAATAGCATTTGTAAAAATACAACAGTCTAACAGAGGATATACTAAAAGACGTGAATCAGAGGGTAAATCTTTGGTAAACTCAGAAAATTTGTATAAATTAAAGTATAGTCCGTTTAAAAATATTGGGCGTAGTTCAACATCCAGAACTAGCAGGCCTAATAGATCAGGATTTAAAAATATTAAATAGATTCATCTAAATAAAATACGTAATGAAAGTATTAAATGCAATGCAGTTAAAGAATGGTGCCAAGGCTGAAGGAGGCCCTACGTATTCAAGCTTAACACAACCAGTACAGTTTTTACCTTCTTCAGAAAAAACTGATGATTGGGCGGCATGGAATTTAGATTGGCTAGAACTACAAGGTGTAGAATTTTTAAGATCAAATGCTAGAAGACTTTTAAAAAATTATAAGTTAGCAAAAGGTATTATTGATAAGTCTGATTATATAGTAGAAGAAGACAATGATTATAAAGATATGATGGATGTTTTAACAAAGGAAAATGATTCTGCGTTAGAACTTAAGTTTTATCCAATTGTTCCAAATGTAATCAATGTATTAACTGGTGAATTTAGTAAACGTTACAATAAAGTACAATTTAGAGCTGTTGATGACAAATCATATAATGAAATGTTAGCTCTTAAAAAAGCACAAATAGAAGACACTTTATTAGCTGATGCAGAAATGCAATTAGTTCAAAAAATGATAGAAGCTGGAATGGATCCAGCATCTGAAGAAGCACAACAACAACTATCACCTGAAAATTTAAAAACACTTCCTGAGATAGAAGACTACTTTAGTAAGTCTTATAGAAGTAGTATAGAAGAATGGGCAACTCACCAATTAAATGTGGATGAGGAAAGATTTAAAATGCATGAGCTAGAAGAAAGAGGATTTCGTGATATGCTTATTTCTGATAGAGAGTTTTGGCATTTCCGCATGTTAGAGGATGACTATGATGTAGAGTTATGGAATCCAGTATTAACATTTTATCAAAAATCACCAGATCAAAGATATATAGCTGACTCTAACTATGTAGGTAAAGTTGATCTAATGACTGTATCTGATGTAGTAGATAAGTATGGTTATTTAATGGATGAAAGACAACTATCATCTTTACAAAGAATATACCCAGCACGTTCTGCACAATATCAAGTTAATGGTTATCAAAATGATGGATCATATTATGATGCTACAAGATCTCATGAGTGGAATACAAATATGCCAGGTTTAGCATACAGACAATATGCAAGTAATTACATGGCAGATCCAGTAAAAGGAGGAGATATACTTACTCAAATACTTTCTCAAAGTGAAGATCTTGAACAATGGGGAGATGGTAACTTAATGAGAGTATCTACAATTTATTGGAAGACTCAAAGAAAAGTAGGTCACTTAACTAAAATAGAATTTGATGGTGAAGTAACTCAAGAAATAATAGATGAATCATTTAAAATAACTGAAAAACCAGTTTATGATACATCAATATTTAAGAACAAATCTAAAGATACATTACTTCAAGGTGAACATGTTGAATGGATTTGGATAAATGAAACATGGGGTGGAGTAAAAATTGGCCCTAATGTACCTGCCATGTGGAGAACTACAATGGATGACAATGTTAATCCTATATATCTAGGTATTAATAGGGATAAACCAGGTAGATTACCTTTTCAATTTAAAGGTGAAAATTCTTTGTATGGTTGTAAACTACCCGTAGAGGGTAGAGTATTTTCTGATAGAAATACTAGATCAACATCTTTAGTAGATTTAATGAAAGCTTATCAAGTTGGATACAACATGGTTAATAACCAGATTGCGGACATTTTAATAGATGAATTAGGAACAGTAATAATGTTTGATCAGAATGCTTTACCACGTCACTCAATGGGAGAAGATTGGGGTAAAAACAATTATGCTAAAGCATATACTGCTATGAAAGATTTTAGCATGTTACCTTTAGATACATCTATTACTAATACAGAAAATGCTACAAACTTTAATCACTATCAGACTCTAAACATGGAGCAGACTAGCAGATTAATGTCTAGAATACAATTAGCAAATTACTTCAAACAACAATGTTTTGATTCTATTGGTATTAATCCACAACGATTAGGTGGAGCTGTATCTGCAGAAACTGCAACAGGTGTAGTAAATGCTATGCAACAATCATATGCACAAACAGAAATATATTTTGTACAACATTCAGATCATTTAATGCCTAGAGTGCATCAAATGAGAACTGACCTAGCTCAGTATTATAATAGTACTAACCCAAGTCTTAGATTATCTTACATCTCTACAGAGGCTCAGAAGGTTAATTTTACTATGAATGGTACTGATCTATTACTTAGAGATTTTAATGTATTTGCAACTACTAAAACTAATCACAGAGCGGTTTTAGAACAACTCAAGCAAATGGCATTAACTAACAATACTACAGGAGCATCAATTTATGAGCTTGGTAATATTGTTAAAGCTGATTCAATATCTGAAATAACAGATATCTTAAAAGACTCAGAAAACAGACTTGAGCAACAAAGAACTCAAGATATGCAGCAACAACGTCAAATGCAAGAACAACAACTTAAAGCTAAAGCACAAGAAGATCAGCAAAAGCTTCAGGTTGAAATGCAAGAAAACGCCAAAGACAGACAAAATGATATTACTATTGCTGAGATTAGATCGGCAGGTTTTGGAGCACAAGTAGATATAAATCAAAATCAAGTATCTGATTATCAAGATGCAATGAAAGATATTAGAGAAACTACAAGGTTCCAAGAACAAACAAATCTTAAGCGTGATGAAATGGCAATGAAAGGTAGTATGGAATCTGCAAGACTTCAAGTTGAAAGAGAAAAAATTGCAGCAACAAGAGATGTTGCAAACAAAGATCTACAAATTGCAAGAACTAACAAAAATCAATACGATGTTAAAGATTCTAAAAAATCTGATAAGAAATAATTGACGTTAGCTATATACTGCAAAAAACTTTGCATAAATGTAAAATAATAAAAGTTTATCTATTGTAGTATAGCTAAACTTTTATTATATTGTATATATAAGTACTAAATATTAAAACCAACAATATTATGAATACAAAAGAAGCTGCTGTGAATAGCAATGTAGAAACATTAGATATTAACTTAGATGAGATCTTTAACGGTGCTCCAAGTGCTGGTGATGTAACATTACCTGAAGAAAGTAAATCTAAAACTAATATTTTATCTGGATTAAATAAAAAAGCTGATTTCTCATTTGCAGATGTAGATGAAGATGGTGTAGATGATCTAAGTAAAAAAGAACCTGTAAAAGCAGAAACTGAAGAGACTAAAGATTTAGAAGATGCTTTGCCAGAAGCTAAAGAAGAAGTAAAAGAAAAAAAAGAAGTAGAATCAGCTAATGATATTTTAGATGCATTAGATGATGAGACTGAGGAAGATGTAGAGAAGAAAGAAAAAAGAGGTAGA
>Ga0222717_10003164_pt1 | contig 12475 bp, 10 predicted proteins | sample C33_18DmetaG_FD_165053 | JGI IMG/M metagenome (GOLD analysis project Ga0222717, IMG submission 165053) | Estuarine water microbial communities from San Francisco Bay, California, United States - C33_18D | ecosystem: Environmental > Aquatic > Marine > Unclassified | place: USA: California...
ATTTCTTGTAGTGTGCCTTTGTCGAGAGCACTGCCTTGTATGACGAGGGTTTTATTGAGAGATTGACTAACCTCTTTGCATTTTTGAGAGTCCATTTCCAAAAGTACAACTTGACTATAAGTTTTCTCAAGGCGTTTTGCAAGCTCAATACTCGTTTTAGAAGCACCAAAAAGAATGATTTTATTGGTAGCCATTTGCTGCTTAGGCATAAGCATGGGTAAAAACATATTGAGTGTATGGCTTGAGATGAGTACAATGATTCTATCACCAGGTGATAGTTCAGTATCTGGATTTGGTATTCGAGTACGATTATTTCTCGAAATGGCGAGGATTGAAAAAGCATCTGCTGAAAGCATTTCGTGCAGTGAGCTGATGGTTTGACCTAGCAATTTACTATCTTCAGTGATTTCAAAACCACGGATTTGCATTTCGCCATCTCCAACATACGCCACGTCGGTGCAACCTGGAACTTCGATGAGTTGTTCGATCATTTGCACGACAATACTGACGGGATTGATAAATAAATCAACACCGGTATTTTCTTTTTGCAGAATCGCGTGTTCAGATACGTATTCCGGGTTTTTAACGCGCACGACCAGTTTTTTAACACCGTACTGTGATGCCATCAAACAACTTAAAATATTAACTTCGTCACTATTGGTGACGGCGATCATGAGGTCCATGTCTTGAACTCCAATCGCTTCCAGAACGTTTTGTGAAGTACCTGAACCACAACTCGCAAAAAGATCCAGGTTGTCGTTCATGATCTTGATTATTTTAGGATCTTTTTCGATAACGTAGATATCGTGTTTTTCTTTACTGAGTTGTTCAGCAAGAGTATAACCAACAATACCTGCACCTAAAATGAGGACACGCATGGTTTAACTTTCGATAGACCCCAATACTTGGCCAACCTTAACAACTGTTTCTTCAGGCGTATTGATTTCAGATAATACGCCAGTTGTTGGGGCTGGTACAGTGAAGGTTGCTTTATCGGTTAAGAGTTCTAAGACCTCATCGCCTTCATTGACGGTTTCACCAACTTTTACATTCCAGCAAATAACTTTTGCTTCTTCGTCGCCATCTTCAGCAAATTCGGGAAATACAATTTGATTTTTCATGCTTTTTATTTTATGTTCAGATTTTGTTTTAAAATACTTAGTTCTTTATGAGTAAGAATTCGACCGATACCTTTTTTTAAGTGTTGGTCTTGGATACTGGCAAATTCAATTTGCTGGATTCTTTGCAGGGGGTGTTGCACTGTTTTAAAAAGTTTCTCGAGCATTTTATCTTTTTGGTTTGTGCAGCTGATGTTATACCAGGTTTGATCATTTTCTTTTTTATGGAGTGTGATCGAATCTAAAAAATAGCGTTGATCATCGACATTGATGCCAGTTGTTAAGCGTTTTAAATCGCGTTCAGAAATTTCTTCTTTGACGCGAATTAAAAAACCTCTTTGGATTTGTTTGTATTTTGCGGCAATCGCTTGATGCAAGTCGCCATCGTTGCTGAGCAAAATAATGCCAGATGCTTCTTTTTCTAGGCCAATAACTACTGGGTAGCCTTTTAATTCTGGAAATGCATGACTGAGTCTTTCTTTATCATCTCTTTCTCGGCCGTCATCGTTACATAAAAAACCGCGAGGTTTGTTGAATAAAATTGAAACTTTTTCTTGTTCTTCAACGACTTTGCCACGAAACCTAACAGTATCTTTTCCTGGGGTTACTTTTTGACCGAGTTTGGCTTTTTTACCGTTAACGCTAATGCTGCCAGCTTTGATGAGCTCTTCAGATTCTCTTCTCGAAGCAATTCCAGCAGATGCGAGGAATTTTTGTAAACGAATAGCTTCTTCTGACATGACTTGATGAACGATAAAAATTGAGAATATTGAGCAATTGAGTTCAATAAAAAGTTATGGTACAGAATGATCCTGTTTATCTAGCAAAAGAGCGTGAACGACACGAGGCTTTCATGCTAGAAGCCTACAAAGAGGCCGAATTGGCATTCAATGAAGATGAAGTACCCGTTGGCGCCGTGATCGTGGTCGACAACAAAATTATTGCCAGAGGTCATAACACTCGAGAAAGAGAAAGATCTCCCACCGCACATGCAGAAATGAATGCGATTCACAATGCACTTTCTTTTTTTGAAGGTTGGCGCTTTTTAAAGGCCAGCCTTTATGTGACTTTAGAACCCTGTGTGATGTGTGCAGGAGCGATCATTTCAGCCAGGATTGAGAGTGTTTATTACGGCACTGAAGATCCTAAAGCAGGGGTTTGCAAGAGTTTATATCAACTTTTTTCAGATAAACGCTTTAATCATCGTCCAAATTTAGAGGGGCCTTTTTTGCAAGAATCTTGTTCTGCAATATTAAAGCAGTTTTTTGCCCTCAAAAGGAAGAAAAGGCTTAATTAGACGGTTGAATGAATTGACTCGATCTTAATTTGAACCACAAAAAAAAATGATCATTTACAGGAAACAAAAATGTCAGAAGATTATAAAGTAAAAGATATGTCCCTCGCAGATTGGGGACGTGAAGAAATCATATTAGCTGAAGCAGAAATGCCTGGTTTAATGTCTTTGAGAGAAGAGTACGGTCCTTCACAGCCACTGAAAGGCGCAAAAATTGCCGGTTGTTTACACATGACGATTCAAACAGCTGTATTGATGGAAACATTGGTAGCACTCGGTGCAGAAGTTCGCTGGAGTAGTTGTAATATTTTTAGTACGCAGGATCATGCAGCAGCAGCAATGGCAGCAGCGGGTATTCCAACTTTTGCATGGAAAGGTGAAACTGAAGAAGAAGCTGAATGGTGTATTCAACAAACTATAAAATGGCCTGATGGTTCAAATTTAAATTTAATTTTAGACGATGGTGGAGATTTAACCAATATCGTTCTTGATGAGTATCCTGATATGGTTAAAGATATCAAAGGTCTATCTGAGGAAACAACCACTGGTGTTCACCGTTTATATGAACGCGTAAAAAATGGTACTCTAACAATGCCAGCGATCAACGTTAATGATTCAGTAACTAAATCAAAATTTGATAACTTGTATGGATGTCGCGAATCACTTGCTGATGGTATTAAAAGAGCAACCGATGTTATGGTTGCAGGAAAAGTAACCGTTGTTGCTGGTTATGGCGATGTTGGTAAAGGTTGTGCTGCAGCCATGAAAGGATTAGGTGCACGTGTAATCGTTACTGAAATTGATCCGATTAATGCTCTTCAAGCTGCAATGGAAGGTTATGAAATTAAACCGGTTGAAAAAGCTTTAGACGAAGGTGATGTATATGTTACAACAACAGGAAACAAAGATATTATCACCCTTGAACACATGAAAGGCATGAAAGATGGTGCAATCGTTTGTAACATCGGTCACTTTGATTGTGAAATCCAAATGGCTGAGTTAGAAGCTTTTCCAGGGATCGTTAAAAAAGAAATTAAGCCACAAGTGGATAAATATACATTTCCAGATGGACACAGCATTATTATTTTAGCTGAAGGACGTTTGGTTAACTTAGGCTGTGCAACAGGACATCCAAGTTTTGTTATGAGTAATAGTTTTACAAATCAAGTTTTAGCTCAAATTGAATTGTGGAATAATTCTGCTGATTACAAAAATGAAGTTTACATGCTTCCTAAAAAATTAGATGAAAAAGTAGCAAGACTTCACTTGGCTAAACTCGGTGTAGAATTAACCGTTCTATCTCAAGATCAAGCTGATTACCTAAGCATCCCAGTAGAAGGCCCATATAAACCAGAACACTATCGCTACTAAACTTAAAAATCGCAGCTGCACTTCATCTGCGGGCATCCCTTGGGCGCCTCATTTGCGCGCAAACTTCGGCCCTTCGGGCTACCCACAGCTAAAGCACATCTGCGATTTTTAGGCTTTCCACAGTGTCATTGAGATACTAGGAATTTTTATTTTTAGCCCACCTTTTTTGGTGGGCTTTTTTTTGCCTTTTGCTCTAGCTTTTTATTTAGCATGTTATTTAAAGCTTGTAATAAATAAAAAATAGAAGCCCGAGTATTTGTGAAGCAAAAAGCGAGTCCTAGCATTGTAAAAATCACATCGCGAGATGCTAAAATCGTAGATGTGCTTCACCTGTGGGTTGCCCGAAGGGCCGAAGTTTGCGCGCAAATGAGGTGCCCGAGGGATGCCCGCAGATGAAGTGCAGCTACGGTTTTAGCTAGATTTCAGTGTCTAAAAGCCCGCTTCTTTGTTTGGCTTTTTTGTTGGCTTTTGCTCGTTGTTCGATTTGTGCAAAGTTGAGTTCTTTAATTTTTTTTGGTAAGTGATTGCTGAATTCGGGGGCTGCCATGAGTCTACGAATGGGGTGGTCGACATGGAGGACTTGGCAGGGAGAAACGGGGCTGGATTCAAGAGCACAGGCCATTTCCCATAATTCGTGATCGTATAAATTGACGGTTTCGTAAACCCCTTCTTCGGGCATGCGAGAATGGGTCATAAAACAGATGTGTTGTAGATATAATTTCTTGCCGAGGATCAATTTATCTGCAGCGTAACTGATAATTAAAATGCGGTGATTTAATATTTTTTGAGCGCTTACAGAGATTATTTCAAGCTGTAGATTGTATATGGTATTGTTGTTTTCTTTTTTTATATCGGTTAATATGACAGAGAAATGCTCCTTCAAGCGTTGCAGCGCAACACTTTTACGGATTTCTGAAAACTCGCTGTACTGACCGTTAAATATCATAAACTATATTTTTTTTGCTATTGTAACCACGGATGTCTGCGATAAAGATTTCTAATTTAGTGAAACACTTCTCAAGCAGAAGTTTATATAATGAAAGCTCATTAGAAGCTGAAGCGGGAGAATTGCTCATTTTAGTTGGAGCAAATGGTACAGGAAAAAGTACATTGTTAAATATCATTGCTGGACTTGTTAAAGCTAAAGGAGAAGTGCATGTTGCTAAACCATTGCGATATGTATCTGGTACAGCCAGAGTTGATGGTTTTTTAAATTGTGAGCAGAATATGAAAATGTGGTTGGATAAAAGCACTAATCACATTGAAATATTAAATGAATGGGGTATGGCTGAACACAGAAAAATTAAAGCTGAAAGATTGAGTTTGGGCCAACAAAAAAGAGTTTTATTGGGCCGAATTTTAGGAAATGAAGCGGCTGTTTATTTATTGGATGAACCCCTTTTGCATCTCGATGATGACGGGAAGGAGCGTTTAAAAAAAAATTTAAATAGAAAATTAGATGAAGGAAAGTGTATTGTATTAGCAACTCATGAACCAGAGTTTTTTGATGATTTAAACCCTAAAAAGTTAAACTTAAATGAATTTTAAGAACTGTTTATATAGAGAATTTTTGTGGTGGGTGCGTTGCCCGTCCCTTTGGTGGTCATTGCCACCTTTGATCATTCTTGTCACGATGTTACCCATCTTCATGATTTCGTATTCAGGCATGAATCTAGTTGATATCGAAGAGATGTGGGATGGATTAGGGCAAACTTATATTCACTACATTAAACCAAAAGCGAGTGAGTTTGATGTGGTTCAGAACATAGTCGATTTAACCTTTGGAAAAATAGAATCATTTTTAACGATGCCTATAGAAGAGATTTGGAGAATTTATATTTTGCCTCCTATTCAAATATGGGGGATATTCCCTCTTGCTATGATGGTATCTCCACTTGCAGTAGTGTTGTTTAATCGGGACCGTGTGAACGGTTACTATAAAGAATGGTTGTTGAATGGTGGTAGAATTTTCCCACTTTTATTTGCGAGATTTTTAGTCTGTTCTATGGCGCTTTTTTTAATGTATTCTTTAAGTGTTTTTATTTACACAGAGGTGTTATCGGCATCTTCTGAACGCCCTGATTTATTTAGATTGAGTGATGGCATTTGGTTTTTTGGAGTCCTTTGTGGTGGTCTCATCACTGGTATGTTAACCGTTGTTGTAAATTGGTACACTTGTTTAATTTCTCGAAATGGTTCTACAGAAATATACACAGCTTTGTTGATTTCAAATGGGTTGGTGTATGGGTTGTCGTATTATGTTTTTAGAATTGGTTGGACACTTGATGTGATTCTCTGTTATAATGCACTTGCTGGAGCTTTTTGTGTTTTTGCATTATTCCCACTCAGTAAGTTAATGGAAAGAGAAAAATTTAATTTCCATTAACCCTTCTAGCGTTTTAACTTTTTAATAATAAATGAAAAAGTGAAATAACTCAATAGTCCAGCTGTGGTTTCAATTGACAATTGTAGTATTTGATTATTTAAATTTATTTTAGATTGAACTATGAGAACTATCATATACATGAATAGAGAAGCTATGCCAATCATAAGCAATTGCATACATATTTTTTTGTAATTCAATGAGCATCGGTGTTTGTATTTCAAACCAAATACCAATGCGATGGTATTGATGGCGAGAACAATTGATGTACCCATTGTTAAACCATAAGCACCTAAGCCAAAGTGAAACGCAAGGCAGTAATTTATACCTGCATTGAGTAAAATGGAAATGAGTGAAATAATGACTGGGTATTTAACATCATTACGAGCATAAAAAGCTTGTATTAAATTTTTATTAAAGACATAGGGCAAGATACCGATGAGATAGCCTTGAAGTGCCAACCATACACCTTTACTAGCTTGTGTTGAAAATTCTCCATGTTCATAAAGAACGACGATCAATTGGTCTCCAACCAGACTGAGTCCTACGATGGCAGGAATAGTTAAAAAAGAAACTTTAGTGATGGCATTTGAGATTTCATTTGAAAAAGCATTGTTGTTATGTTTAGAAAAATATTCACTTAATTTAGGCAATAGAACGGTTGAAACGGCAACCCCAACAATGCCAACCGGGAGTTGCATGATTCTAAAAGAATAATAAATATGCGTAACAGTGCCTTCTGATAAAAAACTAGCGTAATTATGGTTGATAAGAACATTGATTTGCACTGCTGCCACACCGAGGATAGAAGGCCCTAACATTAAAAATATTTTATTGATTTCAGGGTCGTGCCATAAAAATGAAAAGGGGTTTTGAGGTATAAAATTAACTTTTGCTTTAATTAGACCCGGCCACATAGATAGCCATTGAGCCACGCTACCTATTAAGAATGCATATACCAAATAGTGCACCATGGATTCAGCATTGGTTTGGTATAAAAAATAACAACAACATGAAACACATATAATAGATAAATTTAAAAAACTCGACGCAGCACTGGACCATCCAAATATTTTATGGTGATGCAATATACCCATGGTGAGAGCGGATAAGCCAATCATTCCTATGAAAGGAAACATTTTTCGAGTTAAATCTACAGTTAATTCGTATAACTCTAAGTTATCATTAAAACCCCAAGCCATGAATTGAACTAAAAATGGAGCCAGGAGCATACCCAATAAAGAAATGATAATTAAAAAGACAGCCCAAAAACCAAATAAGCGTTGAATTAAATTCGCTACAGCTTTTTCTCCTTTTTTTTCTTTAACTTGTCCTAATCGAGATACGACTATTGAAGAGAGAGCACCTTCTCCCAATAAATCACGCAGCATATTTGGAATGCGAAAAGCCGTGTAAAATGCATCTGAAATTTTTCCCGCGCCGATAAAATGAGCAATGAGTGAATCTCGGGCTAAACCGAGAATTCGACTGAGGAAAACGAAACTTCCGACTTTAAGAGAATGTGATTTTAGTTTCAATAAGAAATATTTAAAATGAGTTGCCTTAGGGAAAATATCCCTTTAATAGCACTGGTTTTATAGAACATATAAGTTTATGCATTTTTTCAAATACTGTTTAGTTTTTACAAGTTTTCTGTTACTTTCGGCAAATGCTTTTTGTGGACCTAATGATTTAAAAGAAGAGCTTAGGAATAAGAAACATTTTGAAACTTTAATAAAAAACAGAACTAAAAAAATCAATAATAAAGTTATTGAAGAAGTTGGGTTAGATGAAGTTAAAACCGATGAAGTAAAGGACGAAAAAGAACTCTTAAATATAAAATTACAAAAACGGAGTGCTCTTGAAGATGCTTATGAAAAAATATTGAAATCAGACGCTTTAGAACATATCGAAATGCAAGATGAAAAAATTGAGCAAAAGGGATATGAAATATTTCGAGCAAAGAATGATAAGGTTTTAAAAAAAAATGTTCTAAATAGAGACTTTAATTCAAATTTTCAATTGGTATTAGGTGATGAACTCTACATCGCAACATACGGCAGTTCTGAACTAGAGTTTAATGTTACTGTCGATAGAAATAACAATATATTTATTCCAAAAGTGGGCGTTATAAATATTGGTGGTATTAATTTTCCCGAAGCTCAAAAAACAATCACAAAAAAAATAAAAGAATATTATATTGGTTCAAAAGTATATATAAAATTATTATCTCGAATGGACCGTTCAGTTTTTGTAACGGGCAGGGTTTCATCGCCTGGAATTATATCAATAGGCTCTGGCACTAGTTTGATTAAGGTTTTGATAAAAGCGGGAGGTATTTCAAAAAAAGGCTCACTGCGAAATATTAAAATTCAAAAAGGTAAAAAAACGACTAAAGTAGATTTATACGGAATGTTGATTTCTGGAAAATCTTCAGCAGTGGTCCTCAGTGGTGGTGAAAAAATATTTGTACCACCTCTAAAAACATCTGTGGCTGTCATTGGAGAGGTTTTAGATCCAGGAGTGTATGAATTAACAGAAAAGTCTAATCTAAAAGAAATGGTAGAAAAAGCACAAGGCATATCTCCATTGGGTTATGGAGAAACAATCAATATATACAGACCTACCAATGTAAAAAATACTGTTAACGCATTCAGTATTAAAAAAGAAGACTTTTCAAAATTTAAATTGCTTCCATATGATGTCGTTCAAATAATGACTAGAAAGCATATCTTGGGGAATGGTGTTACTGTGATAGGTGCTGTTGAATACCCTGGAAGGTATCAGTTGTCTTCAAAAAAGAACACGCTAATGAGTGTATTGAAACAAGTGGGTGGATTAACAAAATTTCATAGCGATAAAATATTTATCAAAAGAGAATTGGATGCGAGTACTTATTTAAGTAATAATGGTTTGGAAAAAAGCATTGTTGAAAATGAAGTTTTTGAACTTATATTAAGCGATCAAAAACTTTCTAAATTTATAGTTAAAGCAGGTGATACAATTGAGGTATCAAGAAAAGATCCAATTGTTATCGAAGCAGGGGTTAAAATTTTAGGTGAAATTAATTATCCAGGTGATAAGTTGTTTCAGAAAAACATGAATCTTTTGCAACTAATTAAAAGTGGAAATGGTATCACCCCCCTGGCAAACATAGAGGCTGTTACTGTAGCAAGAACCCTTGAAGAAAATCAAGTTTGGCATATCAGTTTGCCTGAAAAAGGAAGTATCCAAGAAAAATTGATTTCTATTAAACTCGAGCCAGGTGATGTGATTACGATACCAAAGAAAATGACACACAATATATTGGTGAAGGCATCTGGTGAATTTAATAAACCAGGTACTTATTTATTAACCAAGGGAGCGCGTTTATCCGATTTGATCACTGCTGCAGGTGGGCTCACTAAAAATAGCTATTTTCAAGGTTCGGCATTTTATAGGGCTTCCGTTGCAAAAAAGTATGATGAACGTCTAAAACTACTTGCCGATAAACTTGAACAAGATTTATTGAGAACACAAAATAAAGAAGCGCAAAGTTCATTTGATTCACAAGTACAAAAAAATGAATTGATTTTTGCTAAACAAGAGCGTTTGATAGAGAAAATGAAGAGTACAAAGTCTTTAGGTAGAGTGGCTATGAATTTACCTTCTGATACAGAATATTTTGAAAATAATCCACAAAACATCGTTTTAGAAAAAGATGATTCTTTGGTCGTGCCATCACAACCAAGTACTGTTAGTATTATAGGCCAAATCAATAACCAAAATACGGTTGTGTATGTTGAGAAATACTCAATTCAAGATTATTTAGATCAAGCAGGAGGGTTAACCCGTTTTGCAGATACTAAAAATATTTTTATTATAAAAGCCAATGGTTCAATAATCCCAGCAAATAAATTGGTTGTGAAAAGAGGGGGCTGGATCAGTGGCCGCTCTGTCAAAACATTTAAAGGCAATATTGAACCAGGTGATACGGTATACGTTCCAGAGGATTATGCTATTAAAACAAATTCATTGCAAAGAACAAAAGATATCACTCAAATCATATTTCAAATTTTAACTTCAGTGGGAGTAGCTGTAGCAGCTTTTTAATACCATGTCAAAGTATTTAGGTCTTGATTTTAGCACACAATCAGCATCGGCTGTTTTACTCGATGTAGAGAAAGGTGAAACAGTGTGGGAAAAAAGTTTTCCTTTTGCGGAGTATTTTCCACATTACAATACAGAAAATGGAATATTGAAGGGTGCCAATGGTGAGGTGCTCAGTCCTCCGCTTATGTGGACTGAGTCTTTAGAGTATATAGTAGAGCAAATGAAAAAAGATGGAGTTGATTTAGCTGAAATCAAAGCGATCAGTGGATCGGGACAACAGCATGGCTCAGTGTATTTAAACAATTCATGGCTGGACACCTTAGCTAATCTCAATACAAGTGAAGGTTTGGTTGCTCAACTGAAAGGTGTTTTTTCTCGTGAACATTCACCTATATGGATGGATACTTCAACGTCAACTGAATGTGAAGAGATTGAAAGTGCAGTGCCCTCAATTGCTCAACTCACAGGTTCTGCTGCTACAATGCGTTTCACAGGTCCACAGATTAGAAAGTTTTATAAAACAGAAAATGAAGGCTATGCTAATACTGAAACGATTCATTTGGTGAGTAGTTTCATGGCTTCACTTTTAATTGGCAAGAATGCAGGTATTGACCACGCAGATGGATCGGGTATGAATTTAATGGATTTAGAAAAACACGATTGGAATGGTGAATTATTAAATGCAACAGCACCTGAACTTATCTCAAAACTACCTAAATGCGTTTCGCCATCTCATGTTGTTGGAAAAATTGCACCTTATTGGGTGGACCGTTTTGGTTTTAATTCTGAAACGGATGTTATAGCTTTTAGTGGAGATAACCCTTGTTCACTCATCGGCTTGGGCTTATCAAACGCTTCAGAGGCTGCAATAAGTTTGGGGACCTCAGACACTTATTTTGGTATTTCTGATAAACTCATAGTGAGTGAAGAAGGTGAAGGTCATGTTTTTGCTAGCCCATCAACTGGTTATATGAGTTTGATATGTTTTGTGAATGGTTCCTTAGCGCGAGAGAAAGTTCGAGAACATTATCAATTGAGTTGGGAAGATTATGAAAAAGCATTAGCCCAAACTAAGTGTGGCAATAATGGTAAAATCATGTTGCCATATTTCGATGAAGAGATCACACCGGCGAGTAAACACGCTCAAGTTTATAGATTTGGTTTGAATGAAAGTGAAGCCGAAGCCAATTGCAGGGCTGTGCTCGAAGCACAATTCCTTTCTATGCGCTTGCACAGTTCGTGGATGTCTAAACCTGATTCAATCAGTATAACAGGAGGAGCTAGTCAAAATAGTTCTATATTGCAAATCATTGCAAATATATTTGGAGCAAAAGTAAAAAAATTAAAAACAACAGGGGGTGCAGGATTAGGTGCCGCACTTAGGGCCTATCAAGCTCACCAGGGTTGTGAATGGAGCGATGTATTTAATGATTTTATTGAGTACGATGAAAAAACCTATACTCCAGACCCACTGGCTCATAGTCTGTATGAGGACTTACTAAAGGTATACTCTGCTTGTGAAGAATACAGTATAGCATCAGGATCAGACCCAGAATCAGAACGTTTAGGATTTATAAATAGATGGAAATAACATATCACCAAGACGATAGTTTAGGAATCAGTGACGAATTTTTATTAAGTCCCGAAGCGGAACCGATTCGTAGAGCTGCTGAAAGTTTATATCCGAGTTATTTATCAAAGTTACTAAAAAGAAAAGAAAAGATTAAACCTTTTTCAATACCCGTTCTCGATCATAAATTTATGAAAAGTAAAGAAGGGCGATGGGCGAGAATCTTAGCTGAAACCTTTTACGCTGAACATGTCATGGCAGAAAATAACGTAGAACACACCGTTGTTTTCTTCGGTTCTGCGCGAATCACTCCAAAAAAAGTGACTAAAAAGGGAGCTATTGATTTGAGTCGTTATTATAATGAATGTCGCACCTTGGGCAAAATGATCACAGAATGGTCATTACAGAATGGAACTAAAAAGTCCGTTCAACCTTTTGTTATCACGACAGGTGGTGGGCCAGCTATCATGGAAGCAGGGAACAGAGGTGCTCACGATGCCAAGGGGAAAACAGTGGGTTTGAATATAACCCTGCCAATGGAGCAAAACCCAAACCCATATATCACACCAGAATACAATTTTGATTTTCATTATTTTTTTACTAGAAAATTTCATTTTAGTTATCGTGCGAAAGCATTGGTAGCATTT
>Ga0222717_10003166_pt1 | contig 12471 bp, 9 predicted proteins | sample C33_18DmetaG_FD_165053 | JGI IMG/M metagenome (GOLD analysis project Ga0222717, IMG submission 165053) | Estuarine water microbial communities from San Francisco Bay, California, United States - C33_18D | ecosystem: Environmental > Aquatic > Marine > Unclassified | place: USA: California...
AGTCTTTCTAATATCATTGTATCCCTTAGATATTTTAGTAGCTCCTTTGTTCTCAACCTTCAAAGTGAATTTGTTGTTGTGAACGTAATCGTATATGTCAAAATTCTTTTTACTCATTATCCTAATTCCGTTATAATTTCTCTCATTAAATCTTGTGCTTTACAAAAATCTCCACAAACATCAGTACCAATTTGTTTGATTACTGATTCGTTCATTGGAGTCATAAATGCACCATGTGTAGATGGGTTGGATACAAAGTCCCAACCGATTAGTTCAAAATCTTCACCAACTAAAAGTTTGTTATCTTTCATTGGTTGAGTAGAACCCATACCTCTTGATGAGATACCTAAAAGGATTCCAGCTCTTAATAATTCTTTTAGAATATTACCAGAAGGAGTAGGTAAGATTTCCACTGTACCTACCACATCATCACCTTCCCAATGTACCTCTTTAATATTATGTGATACATTCTTTAGGTTGATAACTGAAGAATCTGGATGGTCTAATTCACCCAATGCTCTTCTTTCTTTGATTAGTTGTTGATATTTGTTTATCTCTCTTTCTAAGATATTTTTTGGGTACACTCTACCATTTTGGTTTTCTGCACTTGCTCTTTGAAGGATACCTTTAACCATAGTTCTTCCCGATGAATCTTCGTTCACTCTTCCTTCAAATAAGTTTGTTTCTATTAATAGGTTTTTCATATTGGTTATCCTTATTTATATTGACTTTAGTAACTCAATAAATTCTTTTTTAACACCAGATGATAATCTGTTTTGAAATCCTTCTTTTACTAATAAAGTAACTACATCTTTCATTTCCGATTTTTCTAATGTAATTTCATTTTTTGATAATACTGGTCTTTCTAAAAATGTATTTATTTCAAATGTTAATTCTTCAGAAAGTTTAACTACTTCTCCAATTAAAGAATCAACATCAGCATGGATATCTTTCCACTTATTAAATTTTTGATTACGAAGTGCACTATAAAGAGCCATCGTATATTTTTGTGAGTTATTATGAATTCTTGATTTTACTAAATCAACTGCTCCATATATAGGTTTTCCTTTTTGGATTGAATCAACTGCTGCCTTGAATGCTTTATATTGATTGAATGCATCTTCTTTTTTTCTATCTGTGATAACTTGGATAATGTAATCTTTTGCCTTATCCATATCACCTTTGAACTTATCTAAGATTTGTTGAGCACCTTTATCGTTTTTTTGTAATGCTCTTTCAAAGTTTCCGATTTGTACTTTTGCCAAACCTTTAGTGTTGAAGTAATCCTTCTTATCAAAGATACCATATACCTTTTCAAAGGTAGAATCTTTTGATTTGAATTCTTCGTTCATTTTAGAACCACCACAGCCACATCCACATCCACAACCTGCAGATTCGTTTACCGATTCGTTTTGTTTGTAAGTTTGAGACATATGAACTTTAGTTGGACCTGATGGTGCATCTGTAAAATTAATAGATACTAATTTAATTGATTTATCTTTATATCTCAATACAGTAATCATAGGTTGTAGTGCCTTAACAATCATTTTTGTAGGTTTCTTATAGTAAGATGCAATTTTTTTAACTTGTGAGTTCTTTTCTAAATCTTTATTGAATTTAGCAATAGCATCGTTATAAGCAACTTCGTTTACTGATTCATCTTTTTTCTTACCAGCTCTTAAAGCAGCTAAATCAGATGCTTCAATCTCACCATCACCATCAACATCTAATTTATGTTGATTTCCTTTCAAATCTTCATTCTTTTCTCCTTTAGCGTTCCATGCTGCATCAATCTTATTGAAGAACTCTTTCTTTTCTTCATCAGACATTGATGGGATAGATTTCCCTGCTTTCTCTAAAGCTTTTTTGAAAAATGTTTGATACTCAGTTTCTTCTGCCATAACAGTTCTGAGTGTGTCTTTGATAGTTTCTCTGGTAATATTCATTCGATTGCCAATTATAATTTAGTTATAGAAGAAACAATGTTGTTCAATCTCTCTCTAATTTTGAACAAATTCTTTTGTGTTCTTTTCCAATATTGGTTTGAATTTAAATCATTTTCTTTTTTGATTTTACCATACCATCTTAGGAATGTTTCAATCTCAGAAAGTTGTTTATTAATAGTTGAAATACCTCTACCAATTTTTTGCTTTGGAGTGGATTCATCTTTTTTTAATTCTAACCAACGATTTTCGTTAACTCTTTTATAACCACTTGCTTTATTTATAGTATCAACAAATTCATCATCATTTTCTTCATCTTCATCAGTTCCATCAGTATCTTTAAAAGCATTGGGAGTGTTGTAACCAGCTACATCACCAGTAGTAGTGGTTTCATCCATTTCCAACTCTTCATTTTGGATTTCATCAATTAAATCCTCAATAAGCTTTTTTAAGTTACTCATTTATTTTTTACTCTTTAATTCTTTAATTAATTCGTAAGACATCATTAGAGATGAAACATGATTATCAGATACTACTTTTCCAATTTTAGTTTTAGCTAAAACTGAAACAGTTTCTGCTAACTTAATTTTAGTTACTTTATCTTTTATACCTTTAGATAATGTTTTTAGTTCAGAAACGATTGAAGGTATTTCTTTTTGAACATAAGATTTAAAACCAGTAGTATTAGATAGGTTGTTGATGTATTCTCTTAATAGGTTTTTCTGGTTTTCATCTAAATTAGAGTACTTTTTGTTGAAAGTTTCTACTAAAATTTTATAAGTTAACAATCTTAAATCTTTATCTTGTTTTTTATAAGATTCAACAATCTGAGTAGTGTTACTTTTTTTAGATGATAAAGTAGATGGCTTAGATGTAATTGATTCAATGAGGGTAATCTTTGAATTGAATACATCTTTAACATCGTAATTACTCATCCGTTTAGATTCAAAAATCTTATAGATTGATGCAAGTACTCTATAATTTGAAATAGGTGAAGATAGGAATTCATCCATATTGAATGATTCATTAATCTTTTTGATAAGATTATACTTCTCTCTTTGTAATTGTTTTTGGTCAATACGATTATGAGCTTCATTGACAGTATCAATAAACTTTTCAGCTCTTGATTCTGAATTGTACCTTTCTTTGATAAGAAGTTCGTACAATCTTAACTCTTTGTTTAACTCTGTTTTTGGACTAAAAAATTCACTTACGATTTTTTTAGCCTTTTCACTTGTATCACCGTTAAGAACTTCTAGTGTAATTTGTCTTACTAAAAGTTCAAACAGAATACCAGTATTCTTAAATTTTGAATGTTTTACCCTCTTCATTGTGTTTTTATCCTATAATAATATATCAATATACGATACAATACATCGTATATAAATATAAGTTAATTTTGATTTCCTTAATTTTTATTCATCAATCAAATTTGCATCATCTAAAAAGTCTCCGTTTTCACTCATCAACTTTCGTTTTGCCGAAACTCCATTTACATATTCTTTAGCAACTTTTTGTGTTCTTTTACTAATTGTAGACTCTGTTTTTGATAACGCTTTTTCATTTTCTTTTTTACCTAATGGGTCTCTCCCATAAGGATGTTTATCTTTACCATAGGTGTTTCCCTCTTTTGGTCTACCACCTTTGTTCTTTAATTCAGTTTTTAGTTCTTCTAATTCATCTTCAACATCGGTAGGTTGTGCTTCCATTGCTGGGTCATTACCTTCATCTTCAATTGAACGATATCTAAATCTATCTTTTAAATCATTAATAAGTTGAGTTTTTTGGAAATCAACTTCATCATCACTAAAGTTAAAGATATTTTTGTATGCCCAATCCTTCGATACCATATTTAATCCCTGAATATCAGAAACTAATCTAACTTTTTCACTCCAAAGATTTACTTTTTCTTGTTCATAAATTGTAGATGGATTTACTAAATCTAATTCAAAATCTACCATCTCAGCACCTTCAATTCCTTGCGCTGCTAAATGAGTTACTGCCAATTTAGTTAATTCAGAAATAAGTGTTCTTTGGATTCTTTCGATTGTTCTTGCAAATCTCACATCTTCAGCCGCAAGAGTTGCTTTACCATTTACATTCTCATCATATCCCAAATATGCTTTTGGAATTTTAAGAGCTGCAAATAGTTTATTTTTTAAGTAATCGATATCATCGATAGCAGTATATTCTAACCCACCCAATGAATCGATTTCAGTTCCACTATCACCACCCCTAACAGGTAAGAAGAAATCTTCAGTTAAGTTTTGGATATTGTACTTTAAGTTATAATCACCAGTCTTTTTATCCACAAATGGAGTTTTCTTCATTTTGTTGATAATCCTTTGCATGTAGTTATCAACTTCTTGTGGTGGGATATTACCAATATCAATTTTGAAAACTCTCTTATCCGGTGCTCTCATAATTCTATGAATCAACATAGCATCTTCCATCAAAGAAACTTGTTTCCAAATTCTTCTACCATTTTCAATCATAGCCTTACCATAAGGTAGGAAGTTGGTATCTGATAATAATCTGAAATGTACTACTTCATAATTTTCATATTCACCTTTACCAATTGGGTCGTTGTTTACATTAAACTTTACATAATTTGCATTATTTGGGTCAGTATTCTCTAATCTTTCAGTTTCATAAACTGGAAGTGGTCTTACATTAATAATACCAACACCCGGTTGGATTTCTTGTAGTAAAAAGAAATCACCATACTTAACCATATTTCGTGTCCAAGACCATAGGTTAAATTCTATGTTTAAAACATCATAGAAAAGATTTTCTAAGATATCTTTTACTTTTTCATTTTTTGATTTGATTTGTACAACTTCACCAAATTCATTTTTAAGTGTACATTCATCTGCGTATATATCTAATGCTGATGAGATAATTGGGTCATTATCCATCGCATCATAATCTCTGAATAGTTCTCTACGAACTTGATGGTATGCCATTGATTGAGCTGCCATCTGGTCTCCATAAAAAGACCTTTGAAGTTTAGTGTACCTATCTCTTAAATTCATTAAGTTAGTACCACCTTGTTGTCTATCATCTACATCAATAACTTTTCTCTTCCCATCCTTGTCAACCTTTACGATTGCTTGGGTAGAAAAGAGTTTCGTTAATCGATTAAAAAATGAACTATTGTTTTCTTCTGCCATTTTGTTTCCTTATTTTATAACCTTTATTTATTTACCATGCTTTACAACTCCAATACCTAGCCTTATGTCTTGGACCAGGATTATCACAGTTGTGTCTTGCTCTAAATGATTTTCTTCGTGATGGAATATCTTTTTGTATTTGCATTGTTTTTTCACCCGCTTTCTTTGCTGATGTTCCACCATGTCCGAAGTTTACCTTTACAACATTTCCCTTTGGATTTTTTACATATACTTTGAACTTTTTAACATCACCTCTCATAGGTTTGTTTAACTTAACCTTTCTACCTTGATATTCAGCTTCGTTAATATCCTCTTTCATATTTTTTAGAAAATGGATAAACTCTTTTAAATCATAATAGTTTTCTACATCGTATTCTTCGATGTTTTCATCTAAAACTGATTTAAATTCGTTGTAAAGTTCTTCAGAATAATTTTCCATAATAGTTCTTATAATTAACTTATACTATATAAATATTAAAAAGTAAATTTATAACCATTTAGTTAAGTCCTCAACATCATCACCGACATTCATTTGCCAAGGATTTTCATCATTATCATTTCCACCATATATCCCACTATAAGTATATGTTGATATACCATCAATCGCTCTTTTTGTTAAATCAATACCCTCTTGTCTCAATCTCAGAGCGGTATCTCTTACCCAAAGTGAAATAGCTAAGCTCATTGTTAAATCATCATTGTATCCTCTCATTGCTTCCGCTCTACCATTCATCCAAATAAATGTGAATAGTTCATCAATAGTTCTAACTGAACGAATGATGATTGATTTTTCTCTAATGTATTCTTCCAACTTTGAAATGATTAGAGGTCTAGTTCGAGAAGTAGTTGAGAATCCAGCTACCATTCCTCTATCTTGAGCTCTATATCTATTTGAATGTTGATGTTCAACATCTACATATTTTAAATCCTTACTCATATAATATAAGTTAGGATAGTTTCTATCAATAACTTGTTGGATGGTTGCCCAACCAATGTTAGCATTTTCAATCACAAGTAATGCATTATTGTATTCTGTTGCTAAACTCACTAAGAAGTTTCCAAAATCTTTGGTATCCAATTTACCTTTATATTCTGCAACTTGTTCCGAATCTTCTACATCAATTACATGGGCAGCGGAGTAATCTGAAGAATCCCCTCTCGCAACATCAGCAACTACTATGTAAGATTTGTTATAATTTGGATATTGCCACTTCCATAAGTTACCATCAAATCCACCTTTTTCAACAGGTTCTTGAACATAAGTTTCTTTATAGAACTGAAGTATTTGTGGTTCGATTACTGAATCACCCGATGATACGAAATCACAATCACATTCTTGTGCTGCTCCTTTTGGTCCCAATAGAGTTTCTTGCTCATCTCTCCAACTTTGGTCTCTTTCTGGATGTACACTCCAATGTAATCTAATATTGTTGAATCCATTCGTACCATCTTCAGAACCTACCCAAGTTTTGTGAAAGAAGTTACCTACACCATTTGGAGTAGATAGGATAATTGCGTTACCACCCGTTGATAATGTAGATTGTGCAGATACCCAAATTTCTTCAATCTTATCGATAAATGCAGCCTCGTCAAATACCAAAAGGGATAGTGCTTCCGAACGACCAGCATCTCCAGCAGCTGAAGTTGCTTTTATCTGAGAACCATTTGAGTATCTAAGGGATAGTTTGTTATCTTCAACTGTTGTTAGTTTTAACCAAGATGGTAGATAATGATTCATTACCCTAACCTTAGTTACTAAGTTTTTGGCTACTTCTTGTTTTGTTGCAATTACCAATACATTGAAATCATCATTGAATAACATTTTCCACAAAGAGAATCCCGCCGTTAAAGTGGAGATACCAGTTTGTCTGGATTTAAGAATGATATTATATCTATGGTCTTTGAAATCAGTTAAGGTAGTTTCTTGAAATGGAAAAAGGTGAAAGGGAATTTTTCCTCTCACCGGATGCTGAATCATACAATACTTTTTCATAAAGTATATTGGGTCAGAAGCACACTTCTTATACTCTTCAGCTATGATTGCTTTTAATGATTTCTTTTGTGCCAAAATCTATTTATTTTTTTCCGATTTTCCAATACATACCACCTGTAACAAATGGTGCAAGTTGTGAGGTATTAGAATTATTCTGAATACCCACACCTAATTGATATAGATTATTCTTTTTATTTTTTAGGATTAACCCAGCTCCAACATTACTGATAATATCATCTTTGTTGAATCCTCCATTTAATCCCCAATAAAATTCGTTCTTAGGTAACTCTTTTACAATCGTTGTATTATAAACAGTTGGGATTTGGAAAAACCAATCTACATCTCTTGATTGGATTTGGTTTTGTGAAATGATATCAGTTAGAATACCATATCCTAAAGTTGGATTTGGTTTCTGTCCTAATGAATCGGTAACTCCTTTTGGAAAATCATATGTAAGATTAAGTGTATCTTTTACTTCGTACTTTGCGAAATAATCTTCTACGATTTTCAAAGTATCAATATCAATTGGTACTTCTACTTCAACTGTTTCAGTTACTACTTTAGTAATATACTTTGGTACATATGTTGGAACTTTTACTGTCTTTTCTACAACAACAGTATCTACTTTTTGTTCCAATAGTTCATAATCTTTACCATCTACATTTACTATTTCCTTTTCACCATCTTCGCCACTACCACAACTTCTTAATAATAATACCACACATAGTGCCATTATCATTATTGTTTTCAAATCAAATTTCTTTAACAAGCTCATAATTCATAGGTTTTAACTTTTCATAGGCAGCGTTACGTTTTTCAATAACTTCGGTAAGTTCTTTCTTACCATTTTCAATATCTTTTTCGATTTGTGTTTTCAAAGTTTGAACATCTTCATTGGATGACCATTTTTCAACCGAGCCATCATCATTTACATATTCGTGAATATTAGATACTTCATATAAGGCTTGATTCCATTTTTCTAAAACGTCTGTTCCATACGCTGCCATATTAGAATAAACCTTATACTCTTCATATTCTTTCCATAACCCATCCAATTTTATTTGCTTTTCTTTTTCAGATAAACATTTAGAACAATATCCAGTCTTACTAATTAATTTTTTATCAGTAGGTCCATATTTTGATTTATCACAATTTTCTGTTTTACATTCAGTTAATTTTGATAAAAACTTTCGAACTGATGCTAACTCTGAAGATGCCTTTGATTGCTTTACCTTACCATATGATTTTTGTTCCCAAACTACACCATTTTCTTCCCACACATCACCAACATTTCGTTTGATGGTTTCTTTCACACCAGAAAATGAAACTTGAGTATCCTTATCATACTCTCCAGTTTGAATCATATTTACCAACTTCCTACGAGTTGGGTGCATGAATTTTTTATTGAATTTTTTCTCAGCCATATTTTGTAACTTATATATCCATATATATAAGTATTAAGTTTTTTACTATTCGTAAAATAAACCGAGAATCTGATTGAGAGGTGCGAATGTTCCTGTGAGTTTGAAAGTTTTACCACCATACACAAATACGATTCCTTCGTTTGGAACTATCTTCTTAGAACCACCGATTGAATTCAATCGTTCTAATTCTAATTTAAGTTTGGAAACTTTCTTAGGGTCACCTGATTTCTTAACATCGGAGATTGTTTTATCCAATCTCTTTTTCATATCCCTAACTGCTTTATCAGGATTTACAGTTAGTGCTGAACTCATAAATTGTAACACCTCTGCTCCTAAACCTAAGAAGATATCTTCAAATGGTCTGATGTTATCTTTAGCCATTTTAGCATGGTCATTCTTATCAATTCCCTTAGCCCATTCTAAAGTTTTCTCATCAGTAATGTTTTTCTTATCTAAACGGAATGATTTATCATAGAATGCCCATCTCTTCACTAATCCCATTAGAGTTTTATTATCTAATTTAGATGGTGATTTCTTATTTACAAAATCCATCCAAAAAGCTTGATGATAATCAGCAATTCCATCAGTATCTTTCAACTTAAATTTAGATTGTAGTTTTGAGATTTGTCCATTATACTTTCCTTTCATAGATGAAAGGTTTTTAGATTTTGGTAATTGAACAACTGGTGGGCCTTGTATTGTGTAAGCGGATTGAACATCTTGATTTACCTGTTTAATCATACCTGCTAATATTTTAGCTGCATCCTGATTTTCGCCGATTGCGATACCATCTTCGTTGTATTCCATAGTTCCGTGGAATACTAAGAGTGCTTGTCCGTAAGGAATTACATTAACAGAAGTTGGATAGATTACTTCCAAATTCATAAAACATGCTCCACCTTTAAAGATTTTCTCTCTCTGCTTTTCGGATAGTTTTGAAATTGCTTTGGTCAAATCCCTCATTGCGAAGTTGTATGCCTTTTCCAATTCTCCTCTTCCTGCAAACTTCATCGCTACACCATTAATATCTAACGCCCCAGCTCCTTTGTTTTTCAAATGTCCTTTGTTTCTCGCTGCAACTAATCTTCCATCTCTCCAACTAACTGCTAATGCTTGACCATCAGTTTTTTCTCTAGTGAGTTCTAAGTTACCCTCTAAAGCTTTATTTACGATATCTTTTAATTGTCCAAAAGTTAAATTGATTTCGGTATCGAATGGGTGATTCATATGTCCATAAGCACCTCCTTCCAAAATCAATGATTCAGTAATACCACCACCCAATGCGAATGGTTCATTATACTGAAGTTTTTCTTTATCAAATTTCTTTCTTAATTTTTTTAGTTTCTTTTCGTGGTCATCTAACCATTTTTGGTCTGGATACCCCATTGCTAATCCCTCTTTGATAATTCTATCTTTTACCAATAAGTGAACCAATTCAGCACCAATATAATCAGGACTTTCTCCTCTATGCCACTTTTTGTGGTCTTTCATGTATTTATCTGATAAGAAATCAACCTTATCTTCATAATCCATTCTATTGATTTTTGCTCTATTTTTATATGCCCACTTTTTGAAATCCATATAGAAGAAACTATTTACCTCTTCTTCAATAGTAGCAAGTTTAGTGTAATACTTGGGGTCTTCGTATAAGTGGTCTAATGCAATTTTTTTAGCAACATCTTTATCCGAAGTGTGTTCTTTCTCAACCTCAATACCTTTTTGTAATTCTACATTTAAATCATCAATATCTACTTTATGCATATTTGCAATATCATAGATATCCATTCCCTTTGCAAGTTGTTCGAAGTTGTATTCAGGAGAAGAAGTTTTAAAATCATCTTTTCTCATTACAGTCTTAGCGATTACTTTATTCGCTTGTTTCATAAATGGAATATTGATTTTACTTCTATTATCCTTTGCTACAATTTGTCCATATAATTGTAAGAAGTTTAAGAAATCCTTTTTCTTCTTTCCTAATCGTTTAAAGAATCCAATTAGTTCGGCTTGTGAAATTGGTTTCTTATTTCTTGGGTCAGTTAATCTATCGAAAAAATGCTTATCAGTTAAAACTACATCAACTGGATTAAGTTGTTTATCAGCGTATTTATCAATCTTTTGTAAATCTGCCATTGGGATTTCGTTGATTACAGATTCATTTTTTTCGTTTTGATATTGGAATTCACCATCGTAATCAATTACTTTGATAGGAAGTTTTTTACCAGCAGCAGTGAATGCCATTGCTCGTGTGTTTCCTGCTACTAAATGATACTCACCATTTTTATCTCTTAGTGCAATTGGTGCTGGAACTTTTTCATTTTTTTCCATCGAACCATATTGCCAAGATATATCTTTACCATATTCATCTGCTCTTTCTTTTGCAGTTTGTTTTGGATTATCTGAATTTAGAATATCACCCATATCGGTGTTATTCATATTTTCCATTTTTTCAGATGGAAGATAAACTGCTTTTGCATTCTTCATTTTTTCAATCATATCGGCTTTATCTTTGAATGCATTTGGAGCCGTTTTCATTGTTGTTTCGTTTTCGTAGTATTCACCAGTTTCATCTTCTAACTCTTCATCAGTATATTTTCTTACTGATTTATAGTAGTTATTTTTATCATCAACTTTTTCCCAATTATCTTGCTTTGGTTCTTCTTTTGATTGTTGTTTTTTAACTTTATCTACATCAGGTGCATCGTATCCAGCATCTTTAGAGAACATATTCGGTTTTTTATCATCTGAAGATTCATCATCATTATCATCCTTTTTTGAATGAGTTCCTGCTTTTACAGCAGTATCTCTTGCATCTTTAGATTTGAATACTGATGTTTTACCAGTATCTTTTTTTGTGGCTGTAAAAGTTTCATCTTCTAATACTATTTCAATACCTTCTTTTAGGATTCTAAAGTTAACAACTTTTCTACCATTGATTGTTGGCATCCCATGCTCATCTTTACCAATAGTTTTAACAACCGTCTTTTTGTTTTTAAATCTGCCAGTTAAGATTGTATCACCAACATTTACTGGAAGTTTTATATCTTCACTTACCACATTACCCTGTGGTTTTTTCTCATTAGATAAATCTCTAGTTGATTGTTTTTTATCGGTTTTTAAATCAACATAATTCATTATAGAATACCCAACTAATGCAGCAGTTCTAGTTACATGATTTAACCATTTGTTATAAGCAGATACACCATAGTAATCTTTTTGGTTTGTGGCTGTTGTTTTACCAGCAACACCTGCTGGGAATGGAGATGTGGATTTTACAGGTCCATTTGGATAGATTGGATGTGGGTCAATATCGGTAAGTTCGGCACTCATAATTTGAGATAGAACTGTGTATCCGATTTCTTCTGCTCTTTTCTTAGAAACTCTATCAAATGTTTGGAAATTTGGGAAAATATAATTAGGCCCATCATCAACTTCTTGGGCTCCTAATATTTGAGAAGCTTCTTTTATTAACTCAACATTTTCAATTAACCAACCCTCAACCACTTCCTTTGGAATTACATCTTCACTTAATGTATTGGTTATAAAATCAAAGATTTTTTGATTAAATTTAGGATATGCTCTTTTAGTAAAAAATTTCTTTTTATCTTCTTCTGAACCCGATGATAATCCTTTACGAACTTCAGTTCCACTTACACCTCCACCACCTTCAGGTGCGATGTAAACATATCCTCTATCCTCATATCCTTCGAAATCAATACCATCTTTGTAAGGAGTAAAGAACTTACCACCTAATCTACTTGCATCTTTTTTACCTACAACAGTAACGAATGCAGTTGTATCTTTATCAAACTTTTTTAGTACCTCAGTTGGTACATATGGATTTTTGACTTGAACAATTTTGTTTTTTGGAATCCCAAACATTTTGGTAATAATCATTACCTTTTCTTTGAAGTTAAATGGGGATTTATTATTATCGGTTT
>Ga0222717_10003171_pt1 | contig 12465 bp, 12 predicted proteins | sample C33_18DmetaG_FD_165053 | JGI IMG/M metagenome (GOLD analysis project Ga0222717, IMG submission 165053) | Estuarine water microbial communities from San Francisco Bay, California, United States - C33_18D | ecosystem: Environmental > Aquatic > Marine > Unclassified | place: USA: California...
GTCAAAAGTAAGTAAAGTTGTTTCTGCAGTTGCTTGAGTACCAGCAGCTACTGAAGCAGCGTCGTCAGAAAAAGCGTAGTTTAAGTTAACACTCCAAGCTTTGTTTGGTGTAACACCAGCGTGTAAAGCGTAAGCGATTTCGTCGTTGTTATCAGGGTTATTTACCATGATACTGTTAACAAGAGCTAATGCACCATTAAAAAAGCCATTGTCATAACCTAAGCTCATACCTGTGTGTTGAGTTGGCTCAAGATCAAAGATTAAGCTATTTGAGTATTGGTACATGCCTGTAGGCTCAAGAGCTTCAAGACCGATGAAAGTATCAAATTTACCCAAAGTTAAAGTCCAATCACCAAAAGCGTAATCAAGACGAGCTTGCTCAATGTTTGTGAAATCTCTTGTAGCACCAGTTCCACCAGAAGTTTGAAGATCAACACGTGCAGTTAAACCTTCGCCAGCAGCGATAGTGAAATCTAATTCAGCTTGATCCATATTGAATGAAGCAACGTCTGCAGTTCCTGTTGGATTGTCAACATTTGTGTATGACATATCAACAAAACCACTCAAGTTCAAATATTTGTTAATTTGAATTCCGTCTGCGAAAAGTGAACTAGCTGTCATTGCTGCAGCTGCTGCTAAAATACCTAATTTTTTCATTTTATTATTCCTTGTTAAAAATGTGAATTGTGAAAATTCTATGTGAAATGTGAAAATCGTCAAGAAAAACTTTTCGTCTTTTTAATAAAAAGGATCAAGTAGCAAGCTTTTTTATTGATATTTTACCGTTTTTTTCACTCGCTTCGAAGGCTGAATAATTCTCATAAATATTTAAAATACAATCATTTATATTGATTTTCACATCTGGAAACAGGCTATTGTGAACGATGATTGAAGAATTTAAAAAAAGCGTCTCTTTTTTTTGAGACAGCGCAGATTTTTGGGTCCCAATGTGAATTTCTTGCTTTTTTAGTTGTGAAATCTGCTTTAAAATTTTCAAATTGTGAAGTTTTTCATCACGATTTAGGTTTTTAAGTTCGTTCAAAGCTGACTTATCTAAAATATTAATACTTAAATTGCGAATTAATCGTTTTAAATCAAATTTAATTTCTAATTGTAGCTTTTTTAACTTCTCGTGTTCTTGTTTCTTTTCGTAGTCATAACCTGAAATGAGGTGAGTGTTTGCATTTGAAGAACCAACAGAATACAATCGAATACCTTCTACAGCATTGATGTTACCTCCAATGACAGCGCCTTTATCACCTTTGACCAATTCGTTGCTGCAGGTAAAAATACCTTTACAAAATATGGTGCTATCAAAACAATGTCCAGATATTGTTATATTTTGTTTGGCTTTTAAATTTGAACTTTGAGAAAATTTAAGCTCAATGTTTTTATCTGCGGTTATATGGGCACCTTGATTCACACCACGGTCTATGGTAATAGAGCCACCACATTCAACGATGGCATTTTTTTCAACACTACCCTTGATATGGATATCTTTTTTTGAACGTACAAAAAATCCAGAAGTGATATCACCATTAATATTAATTGGATGATTGCTAGATAAGTTACCAATGTTGAAATCAATATTGCCATTAATGGTTAATTCAGGTTCAATGTAAAGGGATTCTTTTTTATTGTTCAGTAGAACACCATCAATTTTGGAGATGAATCGCGTATCGGGTCCTGATTTTTCGATAATCACATTGGAGTTATGAGAAAGAGGTTTTAAACGACTTTTAGCATAGGGAATGTTTTTACCGTATATGGTTTTACCGTTTAATCCTGGTCCACTGATATGTTGTTCTGCTAAAAGTTGGCCTTCAAAAACATCTACTCCGAAACCTAGATTATGAAAATCGGCATTTTCAGAATTTTCTAAATCCGGCATTTTAGCATGATCAAAATTAAGTTTTAACTCAACGCCTTCATTGATAGGTTGCTCTCCTTTGGCAATGACAATTTGATTGGTGTCGATTGATTTTTTTTCTGCAATTTTTTCTAAAACTTCATACTGTAAGCCGAATAAAATTCCTTTATCTTTGAGCTTCTCATAAATATATTGTAATCCGAGTGATATATCAATTTCAAAAAATTGATACCCTTCAATAGGCTCATTGCAGAAAATAGCTCTTAAATGGTTATTGCTGATATTGCAAATCATTTTATTTATTCAGTCAAACTTGTATCTGAACACAGTTCTGAAAGGGTGTTGTTGTCTTTTTCCACCATGTTATCATATACTAAAAGGCTAATGAGTGGAATAATTCTGCCTAGCGATTTATTGTATTTCTGTTCTATTGCTGCCGGTGTAACAAAAATGAATAAACCGATTTGTTGGTTAAACTTTTCTAAAGGATGAATGATGATTGAACACATGGCTTCATTAAAATTGAACAGTTCTTGATATTGTTGAATTTTATCTTTAGAGTGAATTTCTATGGCTTCTGTTAAAACGCTATTGATTGTTTGATTAAAATTTTCCGTATCGGAACCTACTGCATGTAAAAGGTTTAGCTGTTTATCGCTAAGCATATAAATCCCCGCACTGCCAGAATCATTTAAATGATGACAAAATTCATTGATAATCTCAAAAGGTTTATTGTTGAGATTACAACCGGATAAATGGAGGAGTAGTTTATCTCTAATAATTAATTCATACGTTTTTCGTTGAACTTCACGATCTAGATGATTATTAAGTTTTTCTAGTTCAATATTTTTTAATTCTAAGTTTTTTTTAAGCTCTTCACTTTCTTTAATTAAGCGATAATGAATGATTGCTTTAGTGATAATGGATAAAAACTTATCTTTGTTGAGTGGTTTATTGATGAAATCAAAAATTTTATTGCTTTGAATTGTTTTTAAAACCATATCCATATCGGTGTGAGAGGACATATTGATACGGCAGGTCGCTGGATCAACTCCCTCTAATCCACACATGAAATCAATGCCATTAACACCCGCTAGTCTTACATCGCTCACTATGATAGCATAATCATTTTCTTTGATGGCATTCACAGCTTCATCGGCAGTTGACATTAAATCAACACTAAACTCTGAATCTTTAAAATACCGTGAAATTAAATCAAGGATATCAGGTTCATCATCAATACATAGAATTTTTTCGTTCATGTTGATCACTCGTGTAGATTAGTTTATATTTAGATTATTATAAGGTTTTAATAAAGTAAATACATAAAAATCTATGTTAATAAAGGAAAGTGAAGTTTTTTCTAAATACGCAGATACATCAAAAGTTTGGGTATTTTCTTGTTCAAGAAAAGCAAGTGAAAGTGAATGTGAATTAATGATGAATTCTATTCAACAATTTTTTGATGGATGGGAACGACATGGCAAAAAAATAGATTCTAATTGTGAGATTTTGTACAACCAATTTATCATCATTATCAGTAGTGAATCGTTTGTTGAAGCATCTGGTTGTTCTCAAGATGCACTTTTACACTTTATGGAATCTCCTTTTCAATTAGAGGATATGGAGATATTTGCACCAAACATCATTTTTTATGAAGCAGAAAATAATGAAGTTCACTATTTAAACAGAAATGAATTCATTAAGAATATTCAGCGCAATAGAATTTTTTCTGAAGATACAGTCGTTTACGATACAACGCTTTATCAAATAAGCAGTTTTAAAGAAAATCAATTCAGATTGAAAATTAAAGATTGCTGGCATCATAAACTATATCTTGCCAATCGTAGAAGTTAAGTTTTAGGTTTATTCGTTTTCGATGATAACAATATCATCTCTGTGTATAAGAAATTTGGGCAAATCTCCATCTTTAAGTTGATTTAGGGCTTCTTTATCTTTTTCAATTAATTTGTTGAGTGTTTTACTGTTAATACGAGCCATGCCTCTAGCTATTTCAACTTTTTCATATAAAATACTTACTAATTGACCAACTTCCCATGTTTTATCTAACTTTGTGATGCCTTGGATTAATAAAGAGGCTTTCTTCTTAGATAACGCATTATTTGCACCACTATCAATATAAACAGATCCATGAGGTTTTAAATTTTGTAACATCCAGAGTTGTTTTGATTTTTTATTTGTCGTTCTCGCTTTAAAAAAAGTACCAAAATTCTCATTTTTAAATAATTTGTTTAAAATATGTTTTACTTTTCCATTGGCTAACCATGCATTTTTTCCAGCTTTATTCAGGGTATCAATCGCTATGAGTTTTGAACCCATGCCACCGCTACCCATTGCATTCCCACCTTTTGCCATGGCAAAAATTGAATCGTCTATTTTATCAACACGATCTATTTTTTCTTTTTTATTTAAATTCATCAATCCATCAGTGGTCGATAAAAAAATGATTTGGTCTGATTCAATAGCATTGGCTATTAAAACACTTAAACGATCATTGTCGCCAAACTTTATTTCTTCGGTTGATACGGTGTCATTCTCATTAATCACAGGAATGATATTTAAATCTAATAATTGCGAAAGCGTGCTTCTTGTATTTAGAAATGAATCTCTGTGTTTAAAATCCTCATGAGATAAAAGTATTTGTCCTATATTGATCTTATGTTTTAAAAAATACTTTTTGTAAATTTGCATTAAATGCACTTGTCCGATAGCAGCTAAGGCTTGTTGTTTACGAAGTTTTAGTTTTCTATTTTGTTGATGCACAACCTCCATTCCAGCGTGAATGGCACCAGAGGATACAATGGCAAAAGTGTAACCCTGCGCTTTATGTTTTGCAATATTATCGCAAATATTTTTAATGACATTTTCATCAATTTGTCCTTTGCCCTTTGTGAGGACTGCGGACCCTATTTTAATGATAATAGGTTTTTCTTTTGAAAATATCATAGTGTTTTTTACTTAAAGCTAGAGAATAAAGATATTTCTTTATTGTAACATTCAATATTTATCATGAATCTTTTTAACAATTTTAGGCATGTCTGAAAACAGCAAAACAGAAGTTTCAGTTATTTTGCCTACCTATAATGAAAGGGAAAATATAGCGATTGCAGTCGATGCAATTTCAAGTGTATTAATAGGTATCCAGTTTGAAATCATTGTGGTTGATGATGATTCTCCTGACCTCACTTGGCGTGTTGCTCAAGATTTATCCGAAGATAAAAGTTTTTTAAAAGTGATTAGGCGAATTCAAAAAAATAAATGTTTATCTGCATCGGTTCTCGATGGTTTTGCTTCATCTCTAGGAAAGTACCTTATATGCATGGATTGTGATCTTCAGCACGACCCATCTGTTCTCACTCAATTCATCGATCATTTTCAAAATGGTAAAGATATTGTTGTGGGAACGAGGAACAACGAAGAAGGAGGTATAGAAAATTGGTCTTTAACAAGACAGCTTACCTCATGGGGTGCTACAAAAATGGCACACATTTTTTTAAAAACACAAACCAGTGACCCAATGAGTGGTTATTTTGGTATTAAAAGAGATTTCTTTGAAGCGGTTCATCAAAATATTAATCCCAGAGGGTATAAAATATTACTCGAATTTTTGGCTAGAGCAAAAAATAAATCATTGGCTGAGGTCGGTTATATTTTTAAATCTAGACAATTCGGAAAAAGTAAACTCTCAAGTTCAGTTATGCTTGATTACTGTATCAGTCTTTATGAACTCGGTATAGGTCCTTATGTATCTTTGCAGTTTATTAAATATGCTTTAGTCGCATGCACAGGTGTATTGGTAAATCAGGGTTCACTATGGTTTTTTAAAGAAGGTTTGTCATTTACGCCTCAAATCGCTTTGATGAGTGCAATTGAATTGAGTATTATCACTAATTATACCTTGAATAATAGTTGGACATTTAAAGAAGCCAAATTTGAAGGGTTAATAAACTATATGAAGGGTTTGTTCCGCTTCAATGTCATATGCATAGCTGGTGCTTATATAAACTATGCAGTTACCTTTTATTCAACTGAAAATATTGTTGCCAATATATACACAGCAAATTGCATAGGCATTGCTTTAGCGTGTGGTTGGAATTATTTAATCAATTCTACTGTGACTTGGAAAAAAAGGTAGAGAATTTATTTCAAAATTGGTTTTATGTATTTTTGAGTAAAACTGGAAACACCTTCTTGCGATAAGTGATCGTGATCAACAAAATATTTTTGGTCTTGCATTACTTTTGAATAATCGTAAAAGGGAATATTGAGTTCTTCTTTTAATGCTGTTAGAAAACCAATCGTATTTGAATAATTAATGTCTGTTCCCAATAAAGTTGGTGGAATCACAATGAAAACTTTAATTTTATTTTTTAATAGCAATTGAATTGTTTTTTTGAAATAGTATTGTTGTTCGTCTATAATATTTTTATCTAAATGATTTCCTCTAGGGTGTAAAAAACGAAGTCGTCTTTCTTTAGTATAGTGTTCCCTGATATTTCTTTTTACAGGTTCAGTATGGTTTTGGTTACTAATATTTTTTTTAGAAGTAGGTTTGAATTTAGATAGTAAATGATTTAAATGTAAACTGGCAAGGATATAGTTTTTAATTGTTAAGTGATGAACACCCTCTCCAATGAGGTGTTTTAAAAACTTCAAACTAAAAGGCGCATCATTGAATAAATCATACAAAGCTCCAAAGTGATTATTCGAAAGCATGAAGGGATCAACCATATAAACAAAAGATTCAAATTTTGTATTATTATTGATGGCCAATTTAGTTAATTGGTAGATGTTTTTTATATCACCACCTTGAGGGTTTATCGTTGTTAAACGCCGTCCCGTTATTTTTTTTACGATTTCAGACCTATTGTGAATAGAAAATGCTCCTGCATGTGAACTGCCTGCTATCACCAGTGGATGAGTGGATTCATTAAAAATACTTTTTTGTTTTAAATTTATTTCATCTACCGATGAATCATTGAATGCGATGAAGGCGGTGATTGATAAAATAAAGCAACAAGCAAATACAAATAGTCGTACAGAAAACCAAAGTATGTTTTTATGTATGCGACTCATCATTTAAAAGGCAAAATAAATAAACTGATTTTCATCACCCATGAAAATGAGTGTTATTAAAGATATGGATGCATAGATAAACCATCTGATAATAAGCGGTAAAGCTACAATATCGAGGGTGTGTCTTTTGTTTTTAAATATCCAGTCGGCTCCAAATAATATACCTGAACATAATACAGCATTTCTGACAGTGTTCCCAACACTCATGGTTGCCAATTCATGAAGTGGGTTTTGAAATAACGATGCTGAAAAAAGTTGGCTATAAATAGAAATAGCTTGGTGAATGTTTTCTGATCTAAATAAAACCCAAGTGAAAGTGATTAAACAAAGGGTTAATATTACTTTAAAAAATTGAATGGGTTTTGAAAATAATGAATGGTTCACAATTTTTTTCTTTGCTATTAACATTCCAGGTATTAGATATAAACCATTGAGTACACCCCATAAAATGTAGGTCCAATTGGCTCCATGCCATAATCCACTCACTGCGAAGGTGAGGATAGCAAAATAACATTGATTCCATTTAGAGCAGCGTTTACCATTTTTTAAACACAATGGTAAATATAGATAATCTTTAAACCAACTGGATAAGGAGATATGCCACCTCCTCCAAAATTCATTCATGCTCGAAGAAAAATAGGGGTTATCAAAATTTTTAGAAAGTTTTATGCCAAATAATTTAGCACACCCAATAGCTATATCAGAATATCCAGAAAAATCCCCATAGACCTGTATAACAAAAAAAGCTGATCCAATAAACAGAACACTACCGGGAAGTGTTTCGTGATAACCATAAATATACACAACTATTTTTGCACACGAATCGGCAACGGCAATTTTTTTAAACAAGCCAAATAAAATTTGCCTAAGGCCATCTTTAGCATTAGCTATGTCAAAGCTCCTTTCATGGTGAAATTGAGGAAGTAACCTCGAAGCTCTTTCAATGGGACCTGCAACTAGTTGAGGAAAAAAACTCACAAAAGCAAAAAAAGCAATTGGATTTTTTGTTGGTTTTAGTGAACCTTTATAAATATCTAAGGTATAACTCATCGTTTGAAAAGTGTAAAAGCTTATACCAACAGGAAGAATAAGGTTCAAAGAGAGTGAGTTTTCATCTAAATTAAAACACCTCGCAAATTCATTAATGAAAAAATTAAAATATTTAAAGATTCCCAATATCCCAAGATTGCAAAGTAAGCTTATTTTTAACCAAAATTTTTTGTTTTTTTGCTCTGTGTTATAATAAATTTTATCTCCACAGATATAATCTACGCACGAACTAATAAAAATGAGAGGAATAAAACGCCAATCCCACCAACCATAAAAAAGGTAGCTGATGGCTATTATAAAAGTATTTTGAATATGAAGGTTTTTATGAAAAAAAAACCAGTAGCCTATGAATACACAGGGCAAGAAAAAGAGAAAATCTATAGAGTTAAATAGCATTGCACTTAGTATATAAAAATTGTAAAAATGCTACATAAGCGACAAAGATAATCTTATTTAAGAAATAATTGTTTATTTTTAGTTAAATTGGTATAATATATGTATCTTAAAAATATTTAAATTAAGTTTTATGTGTGAACTTGATTGTATTGGTATATCTTGTCCTATGCCAATTGTGTGTATCAATAAAGAAATGAAAGTGATGAATCAAGGTGATACTTTGGTAGTAAAGGCAGATGACCCAGCTTTTAAAATGGATGTGGAAGCCTGGGTGAATAAAACTGGAAATACCCTTCTTTCTATGAAACAAGAAGAAAACATAATTACAGCTAAAATTGAAAAAGTATTATGACCGAACAAACCTTATCTTTAGAGTCATTAAAAAAAGAAATAAATGATTTAAAAGATAAGGTACAAAAAGTTCCAGAAAATAAAGATCAATTGGCTATTATTGTCTTTTCTGGGGATATGGATAAAGTGATGGCTTCATTAATTATTGCTACTGGTGCTGCAGCCATGGGAACTGAAGTAACACTTTTTTTTACTTTTTGGGGTACATCGGTTTTGAAAAAAGATGCTCCTCAGAAAAAAGAGAAATTATTACTTCAAAAAATGTTTGGTTGGATGATGCCTAAGGGACCAAAGAAATTGCCTTTGTCAAAAATGAATTTTTGCGGAGCAGGTCCAAAAATGATGAATGTATTGATGAAAAAATATAATACTGCTTCAATTTCTGAACTTATTGAAGTTGCTGAAGAAAGTGAAATACAATTTTATATATGTCAGATGTCGATGGATTTAATGGGTATTAAAAAAGAAGAAATTCAACCAATTAAAAATTTGAGTTATTGTGGAGTTGCTAAATTTTTAGAAATATCAGATGGTGGCAAAACTCTCTTTATTTAATTTTTTATTGATTAACAATCAATTAAAAATCAATTAAAAAATTGAATTCAAATAGCCAACCAGATGAAAATGCTCTCATTGAAGCAATTAACTCCATTTGTGAAGGCCAAACCTTCAGCGCACATAATAAATTAAGTTCAAACCTCAATACAGCTTTTCAATCTTTAACTGAGTATATTCAAGAGATAAGAAATAAAGCTCAAGAAGAAGCAATGGCATTAGCTCAAGCAAACATTAATGCAGCAGAAATGATGGAAGAATTAGAAAATACCAAAGAAGAATTTATGAGTATTTATAATATTCTTGATTTAGCCTATGATTCAATATTTATTTTTAGTGCTGACGAACTTAAATTTATTTATGCAAATAAAGGAGCTGCTTTACAGGTTGGCTATTCCATAGAAGAACTTATAAAATTAACACCTTTGGCAATTTTATCTAAATTTACAGAGCAAGAATTCAATACTCTATTAAATAAATTGTTATCGGGAAAAGAACAAAAGCTCGAGTTCACAACGGTATATAAGCATAAGGCAGGTTTTGAAATACCTGTAGATGTGTTATTGCAATTTATTAAAAAAGAAAATAAATTTGTAGCAATTATTAGAGATGCTAAAAAGAGAATTTCGATTGAAAGTGAATTAATAAGAACAAAAGAAGAAGCTGAATCAGCTAAAAAAGTAACGGATCATTTTTTGGCAAACATGAGTCATGAAATTAGAACACCAATGAATGGGGTATTGGGATTTACAGATTTACTTCTAAATACAAATTTGACAGTTGAACAGAAGGAGTGTATGGAGATGATAGCCAGTAGTTCAGAATCTCTTTTAGTTATTATCAACGATATACTAGATTACTCGAAGTTGGAAAGTGGTATGGTTAAATTAGAGGAAATACCATTTGACTTATGCGTAATAAGTCGGGAAGTCGTCGATTTGATTCAACAAGTCCCTCAGGTGAATCTTAAAAATTTAGAAATTGTATCTTATGGAACCGATGAAAGTAAGATAGTAATTGGTGATCCTCATCGGCTAAAACAAATCTTAATAAATTTATTGAATAATTCAGTTAAATTTACCGAGAAAGGATATGTTAATTTAAAAGTTTTTACTGAACCAGTTAACGATAGCTTTTATAATATTGAAATAAAAATAGAAGATTCTGGAGTAGGCATTCAAAAGGATAAAATTAAAACGATTTTTGAAAAATTTAGTCAATCGGATATTTCAGACACTAGAAAGTTTGGTGGCTCAGGTTTAGGGCTATCGATTAGCCGAGCTTTAGTTGAAATGATGAATGGAAGTATTAAGGTTGAAAGTGAAGTTGGCAGCGGTTCAGTTTTTATCATTAATTTGAAATTAAGAAGGGGAAATGATAAATTGATTATGCCTAAAAGTGAAAGCATAAAAATTGATAAATTTCATGGAAGAATTCTTGTTGCTGAAGATAATTTGGTGAATCAAAAGTTAATTTCAAAAACACTAAAACAATTAGGGTTAACTTACAAAATTGTCGAAAATGGTGATTTAGCAGTAAAAGAGTGTCGGTGTTCAACTTATAATTTAATTTTAATGGATTTGCAAATGCCAGTAATGAATGGTATAGAGGCTACAATAAAAATAAGAGAGTTTAATAAAAACACTCCCATTGTTAGTTTAACAGCAAATGTTATTGGTGATATTGCAAAAGATTGTCTTCAAGCTGGAATGAACGATTTTTTATCGAAACCTTTGAAAAGAAAATTTTTAAATGCTGTTTTAAATAAATATTTAAGATAAATTAAACAATTCACTTAAAATCCAAAGGATATTTGAACAATTCAACTTGTCCTTATTCTGCTCCGCCCCCAAAACATTAGGAATCTTATAAAATGTCTCGTAAATGCAGTGTATGTGATAAAGGCCCAGTTGCAGGTAGAACTTATACCTACCGTGGTATTGCTATTAGTAAAGGTGGAATTGGCTTAAACATTACAGGAAAAACAAAAAGACGTTTTTTACCTAATTTAAAGAAAATCCGTATTAAAACTGCTAAAGGTGGCGTTATTTCTGCACGTGTATGCACAAGATGCATCAAAAGCGGAAAAGTCCAAAAAGCTATCTGAGACAGTTTTCGCATCAAAATAAGAGTTTTCTTATTTGAGAAAACGACTTGAAATAAACGGGGAATGCACGGAGCATTTAAGTCGTTTTGATGATTGGCAAATCGGCATTTTAAAAGATAGTTTTGATGTCCGAATTAACCTTCGTAAAGGTAAAATGTCTCTTCAAGGGGACGATGAACGGGTTGAGCTGTGCGAAAAAGCCGTTCAAACCATCTTAGAGGGCTACGATCGCGGTAAAAAATACACTAAAGAAGCGATTCAAAATGTTTGTACTTTTTATTTGAGCACGCTTTCCGAAAACAATGCTGCTAAACCCACCAAAGGTGGAAGAAAAATTGTAGAGCATTGCACTGAAGGGCAGGCAAAATACATTGAAGATATAAGAAATAATGTCGTTACCTTTGCCATGGGTCCAGCGGGTTGTGGAAAAACATTTTTGGCTGTGGGCATGGCAGTGCAGTATTTATTGGCTGGAAAAGTTGAAAGAATCGTATTGGTTAGGCCCGCCGTAGAAGCAGGTGAAAAACTTGGTTTTTTACCCGGTGATTTAAACGAAAAGATAAAACCTTATTTATTGCCGCTTTTCGATGCTCTCAAAGAATTTTTAGGAGTTGTTAAAGCTGAACATTACGCAGAAAAAAATATCATTGAAATTGCGCCTCTTGCTTATATGCGTGGGCGAACTTTAAATAATTGTTTTATGATCTTAGACGAAGCCCAAAATACAACCCCAGAACAAATGAAAATGTTCTTAACCCGTATTGGAAACGATTCTAGAGCTGTAATCACAGGCGATGTTTCACAAATTGATTTGGGAAAAGGAGTTTTGTCTGGCATGATTCACGCTAAAAAAGTTTTAAAAAACGTAAAAAATGTAATTTTTTCATCTTTGGGTAATGATGATATTGTTCGTCACCCAGTTGTGATGTCCATTGTTGAAGCTTATGAAAAATCTGCAGAAGATTGAATAAATAAAGATAAAGCTTCTCATTTATTGAAAAAACAAAAAAATATCATTGAAAATTAAAGAAAAGAATAC
>Ga0222717_10003173_pt1 | contig 12456 bp, 22 predicted proteins | sample C33_18DmetaG_FD_165053 | JGI IMG/M metagenome (GOLD analysis project Ga0222717, IMG submission 165053) | Estuarine water microbial communities from San Francisco Bay, California, United States - C33_18D | ecosystem: Environmental > Aquatic > Marine > Unclassified | place: USA: California...
AAAACAGTAAATATGTTTAAAGCAGGTATTATAGATCCTGTGTTAGTTACCAAGTCGGCATTAAAGAATGCTGCCTCAGTTGCCTCGACTATATTGTCTACCAACTGTGTTATGTCTAACGTAAGAGGATAATATGAACGCAATAGGTAGAAACATAATAATAAAAAAGTTAAAAGAAGGTGTTACTAAAACTAAAGGGGGTTTACTCCTGGCTGAAACGCACCGCGAGGATATAAGATACGTAGAAGCCACTGTGGTGTCTACAGGGTCTGAATGTGCAGGAATAAAAAAAGATGATGTTATATACTATGATAGGCACGCTGGCCATAAGATAGAGCTAGATAAAGAAACCTATCATGTTATTAAAGCTCAAGATGTAGTATTTGTTTTATGAGAGAATTAACTGGTCAAGAATTAAAAGAAATAGGGCTGTTAAAACATTATAGAGTAATACGAAGATGGGCTTGCAAAAAAACAGGTTTAACCGATGCTGATCTGGAGCTTTTAATATATTTCGATTGTTTAGGTAAGTTTACAAGAAAAGATTTCGAAGATGGTATACTTATTTACTCTTGGGATAATAGAAGATGGAATAGGCTACTTAAAGAAGGTTGGATAGTCAAGTGGAGAGGATACAACGGGGCTGATAAAACTTATAGTATATACGAAATTAGTTTTAGAACAAAAAATATAATACAACAGATTTATAGGATAATGCTTGGTAAAGAGGATATACCCACTTCTAAGAGACGTAATCCAGCAATGAAACGAATTTCTTACAGTGACAAAACTTTAGCCACTGCTATAGAAAAAATTAACAAAGATAAAACAAGATAATTATGGCAGGAATAATGGCAGCAATGAAAAGTTTTGATAGTCTGGGAACTGCTTTTTCAAACAACCCGGCTATTAAAGCAATACAACAAGCTCGACAAAAAATACAAGGACAGGCAGCAAGTCAAACAGCAGGGGTAGCAGGAGCAGCACCAACACCAGTAAGTGGTGAAGCATCAACATCCACAGATACTAATGCGCTAGAAGCTAGAATAGCAGCTTTGGAATCGGCAGGGTCTAACATAGCCGGGTCAGGCACTTCAGCCGCTGTTGCCGCTCCCTCATCAATGACTCCAGGAGCTTTAGCAGCTGGGGAAACAATGTTCGGGACCCAAGATGCTAGGGATAGATCTATTGATCCTAATATATTTAACAGAAGATTTAATTAATAAACGATATGGAATACACAAAAAAAATAGTACCTAATGCAACAGGTAAAGCTTCAGGCGAAGTAGGTGAAAGCGCTTTATGGGATGGCCCATTAAGTCAAATGGGGAGACCTCATGGAAAAGGATCTTCATCCGGAATAAACGGAATGCAAGTATTAAAATACCCCTGCAGCTATGAATCAAAACCAATAACAGAATGTGCCAAGAAAGGACGGTACAATGAAACTTACTAAAAATTTTAATAAGTCAGAGTTTGAATGTAAGTGTGGTTGCGAAATGCCGGAAGAGGTATTATCTGAAATAACTAAACTTGCTGGCAATCTACAAGTCATTAGAGACTTTATAAGAAAGCCTATGACTTTAACAAATGCTTACAGGTGTCCCGAGCATAATAAAGCGGTAGGAGGAGTTTCCAACTCACAACATATATTAGGTAAAGCTTGTGACATTCAAGTAAAAGATATGTCTCCTAAAGAAGTGTTTGATACTATAGCAAACTTGATTGAGCACGGTCATATATCCGAGGGCGGATTAGGATTGTATAATACTTTCGTGCATTACGACATAAGGAAAACTAAAGCCCGTTGGGATAAAACATCAGAATAATGGCAGTCAAAAAAGAAACACCTTTAAAGAAAAAACCTAGCCTTAAGAAAAAAGCTAGAGTAGCTAAAAGAACAGAACGTAAAACAGCTAGAAAAACTAAAAGAGCCGAGCGTAAGGCCCCTTCTCGTAAAAAATCAGAGGGCAATTATGCAAAAGTAAAAAAAGGCGGGGGAGCAGGCAAAAAAGCTGGTGGTGGAATGACTGCTAAAGGAGTTGCTAAGTATCGTAAAGATAATCCTGGTAGTAAATTAAAAACTGCCGTGACTACGCCTCCTTCAAAGCTTAAGAAAGGTAGTAAGGCTGCTAAAAGACGTAAATCATTTTGCGCAAGATCCAAAGGCTGGAGTTCAGAAAGAGGATTAGCTGCGCGAAGAAAATGGAACTGCTAATATGAAAAATAAAAAAAATTGTGGTTGCCTTAGCAAATATATGAAACCTTCTATAAAAGGTACAAAAGGATCAAAAGGCAGAAATGGCTGGGATGCAAAGCCAGTGTTTAGAATAACTAATCCAGGTAGAAGATGAAAAAGAAAACAAACAAAGACGCTTGTTATTACAAAATTAAAGGAAGCTATAAAGTATTCCCATCTGCGTACGCTAGTGGCGCTATAGCAAAGTGTCGTAAAAATAAAGGCAAGAAATAAATGTATAGATCACCATTAAGTAAAGTTAGAAAAACTGAAAAAGGAGCATCACTTAGACGCTGGTTTAAAGAAGAATGGAGAACACCTAGTGGGGACAAAGATTATAGCAAAGGAGAAAACTTATTTAGACCAACGAAAAGAGTAAATAAAAAAACAGCCACTACATACAGCGAGCTAACAAAAAGTGAACTTCGAGCGGCTCAAAAAGAAAAAAATTCTAAAGGAAGAGTTAGTAGATTTAAAAAGAAAAAGAAAAAATGAGTGATAATCCTAATTTAAGAAAGAACGGAGGAGACGGAACATTTGTTGGCAATGCCCTTAGAACTATAGCAGGAGTTACACCTGATATACTTAACATAGTAGGTACATTAACTGGAGCAGAAGGATTTAATAAATTAAGTGATGCAATCAGAGGAAGTTCAAGTATTTCTTCAGAAGATAAAGATGTATTACTTAAAGAGCTTGAAAAAGATATTGTAGTAGAACAAGAGCTATCTAAGCGTGAAATCGAAATAAGTAAGCGCTGGGAACAAGATATGAAATACGGAAGTTGGTTAGCTAGAAATATAAGACCTTTAGTTGTTGCCAATTTTACATTTTTAATAGACATAGTAATTATAACATCTCAATGGGGCAGACCTTTGGCTGAAGCATACTTACCTCTTTTAATGACAATGGGAGTTACCGTAATAGGTGGTTACTTTACACTAAGAGAGTACGGAAAAACAAAACAAAAATAAAATTATGCCTTACAAAAAAAAGCCTACAGCTAAAACAATAAAACAATCCCGAGCTAGAAGAAACCAGACCCTTGTCCCAAGCATGAGCAGAAGAGCTTACGACAAGCAGTTTTCTACTACAAAAGGGCATACTAATAATGCAAAAAAAAGAAAAAAACCATGAACAAGTACGACAAAAAAATGATGCATGAAAGAGAATTAATCTATGATGCAAAAGGACAACTTCACCGAGCTGACAAAAAATATAAAGGCGGTGATAAAAAAGCAAAACAAACAATGATTCACGACCGTGAATTAGTTTACGATGCTAAAGGAGCAATTCACAGAACTGATGTAGAAAAAAAAGATAGATCTTCTATAGCTAAACATTGGCATAAAAACTCGTAAATATATATATATAATGGACAAAAATAAAGAAAGAAAGAAAAAAGAAGAAGAAAGAAAAAGCCAATTACGAGCAGGTAAAAGGGAAAGCAATGAGCAAGAAAGAAAAAATCTATTGGAAGATATGCCAATAGATAAAAGAGCTACTTTTCCCAGGAAAATGAGAGATTACGGAAAACCTACTAGTCCTGTAGCTATGCGAATGGCTGCTACAAAAGAAAGTTTGCCAATGAAAGAATCCCCCGTTATGATGTATGGAGGAAAAGAAGGAGATGAAAGCAAATCGCGAAGAGACTATGAGTCCCCAGTGCAAATGTACGGTGGCAAAGAAGGTGATATGAGCAAGTCAAAAAGAGACTACGAATCTCCAATGACAATGCGTGAAACTCCTTTAATGAAAGCTTTAGTTGGAGATCAAGGCAAATTACCAGAGGCTTTAAAGAAAGAAATATTAAAAAAATAAACAGAATAGGACTGTATAAACCTAGCCTAAAACAAATAATTAACAACTAACAACTAAAAACAAAAATTATGGCAAATTTTATTGCATTCGACGTAGTGGGAGCTACTAACGATTGGGAAAACGGAGAACACGTTGTAAACGTGGCAACTATTGTGGGAGTTTATCAGACAGCAGATAATGCTGTAGAAATTCTTACAAACGGAGGAACTCCGGGAGACAAGATTGAATTAACATTATCTACAACATCAACTGGAGGATTTGTTTCGCCAGTTATGACTACTGGTTTAGCAACAAAAGCATTTAATTATGCGTTAACTGCAAATCCTGGAGGAGTAAAAGCTAGAGTTTTCTTAGGGGAAGACGACGCTGGCGATAGAATGTACATTAGAAACATTAACTTCGCTTAAGATTAAAAATTCAGCCTTGCAAAATTATTGTTTTGCAGGGCTGTTATTAATAATATAAATATGGCCTTTAAAATTATTCCTCCTTACAAAATAATTAATACTCCTATCTATCATAAAGATATGGACAATAATACTTTGGGTTTAGCTAATAATAACGGCACTATTTTATTAAACAAAAATTTATCTCCAATTAAAGAGGCTGCAGTGGTAGACCATGAAATGGTACATATCAATCAGATGAAAAGAGGCGATTTAGATTACGACGATAACAACGTTTATTGGAAGGGCAAAGCTTATTCAAGAAACACTATGAAAGAGGGATCTAAAAAATTACCTTGGGAGAAAGAAGCATACGATAAAACAAAAAAATAAAATTAACAATTAAATCTAATCAAATGAAAAATTTATTTATCGCATTATTATTACTAGTATCAAGTCAATTATTTGCACAACAAGAATTAAGCGGGTTATGGGAATGTGAAGAATCTTCTTATTTAACTACAATAGTGGCTTCAGAATATGCGGTTTTAAACGTGTTTAATACAAGCTTTGAAGAGTACAGAGTAATACCAGAAAAAATAATAGATTATAAAAATAACAAATTAATAACTAACCTAAAAAATACTCACAACGGATATGCAGTAAGTATTGAATATTCATTACAAAACGATGATACTATTTTATGTACTTACACTGGAGATCTTACGGGAGATTTTATATTAACAAGATTAAAATAAAAAGCTATGGCATATATGCAAGAACCCGGTAGAGCTCCGTTAAAAAACAAAAACTTTGAGGCTTTAACCAATGGTACACCCTTAAGAAATGATAATGACAAGAAAGATCCAAAAACGGGTAAAAAGAAAACAGTAAAATCTTATAACGTAAAAACCGGTAAAGAATCTACTAAAAAAGTTACAGCTAAGTCTGGGGATGCTAAATTAACTAAAGAGCTAGGGGGTACTTTAACTTTTGAAAGTGCAGATCAAAGCAAAAAATCTTTAACAAAAAAGAAGTCTGACCCAAGAACAGGGGGAGGCGTAAATAGAAGCACTACAGCTACAAGAGCTACTTATGGTACTCTTCCTAAAGGGTTTAAAGGTAGAGCAAAAGATAAAAATAACAAAATAGTGGACTTTTCAACTAGTAATAACGATTCAAGAAGAAAAGAAAAGTTTAGATTATATTAACAATTATTAATAATTAAATTAAATTAAAATGAGTAAAGTAAAAGAAATGAAATCAGAAAATTTATCCATCAGTAAAGACCAATTAGAAAAAGTGCAAGCGTTACAAGCGGACTTACAAAAGTTTTGCGCACATATTGGAGGATTAGAGGTTCAAAAAGCAAAAGCTATTTATCAAATAAATATGCTTGAAAAAGAAATGGAAGATTTTAAAAAATCTATCGAGGATGAGTATGGGCCTATTAATATTAACTTAACTGATGGTACTTATGAAGTAATACCCACAGATAAAGAATAGGGTCATGGGTAATATTATAAGAAAGATAAGTATAGGTGCTGACTATAAGAACGAAGCAATGCATTACTCTGTTAAGCAGACAGTTTACGGTGGGCACGAAATTTCTCATATAATATTTGAAGAGTCTGATAATTCTTATAATATATTTATAAAAAAAGAAGACGAGGTAATGCCATGGAAGAAGTTTAATTCTAATATGGCAATATCCGTTGAGTATGACTTGGAGTACTAATGAGAAGTATATACGATTTTATCATAAAGCCTGTTGGAGGAAGATATGATAATACGATAAAGGTTGGAGAAGTGGACCTTGTGACCAACACTTCTATAGAAAGTTTTAAACACGTTAATAATATAGCCGAGGTTGTTGAAACCCCTGCGGCGTTTGCAACACCAATAAAAAAAGGTGATCTAATAGTCGTTCATCATAACGTGTTTAGAGTTTTTTATGATATGAAAGGACTCAAAAAAAATAGTAGATCATTTCTTAAAGACGGACTTTTTATGTGTGCAATAGATCAAATATATTTGTACAAAAATAAAAAGAACTGGAAATCATTTGGCGATAGATGCTTTGTTGCTCCGGTCAAAAATAAAGACCCTTTTAGCAGCGATAAAACAGCTAACCTTATTGGTATACTAAAAATAGGTAATAAGTCCTTAAAACGCGCTGGAATCAACCCAGGAGACATAATCGGTTTTACACCTAATAGCGAATGGGAATTTGTTATAGATAATCAGATTATGTATTGTATGAAATCAAATGATATTGTTATAAAGTATGAACTCGATAGAAACGAAGAAGAATATAATAGCCGCTGGGCGGGAAGCAATTAAAGAATTAGTAAAGGTAGCAAAAGAAAAGATCGTTGACTCAGAAGAAGATATATCTGCTGACAGACTTAAAAATGCTGCCGCTACTAAAAAGCTTTGTATATTTGATGCTTTTGAAATATTAAGTAAAATTCAAGAGGAAGAAAGTATGATTGCTGAATCAAACAATAAAGCAAATAAACCTGCGTTTAAGGGATTTGCAGAAGGGAGGTCTAAGTAATGGCTTACGAACAAACTTTATACAGGGTTGTAAAAGACCATATTAAACCAGCTGTCATTAAAAAGAAAAACCGATATTCCAAATGGGAGTACGGATATAATGCTGAGTACGATACCGTTATAATTAGTAAAACAGGTAAGATTGGTGAGATCTATGAAATAAGTGGCATAATGATTGCTCTACCTAAAACGGAAAACGCAGAAGACATGGGCAACAGCAAATGGAAAGCTGTAGAATATCCTAAGTCATTAAAAAAAATTAAAAGTGTTCAAGATTGGAATGCTTACCCAAATAGTTTTAAAGAACAGTGGCACCCATATATAGATGAAGAATTTGAAAGACGTGAAAAAGGTTTTTGGTTTATTAATAAAGGTAAGCCTACTTACATTACTGGTACTCACTATATGTACTTGCAGTGGTCCAAAATTGATGTCGGATTACCGGACTTTCGAGAATCGAACAGATTATTCTTCATATTCTGGGAGGCCTGCAAAGCGGATAAGAGATCGTACGGTATTTGTTACCTTAAAAATCGACGCTCTGGATTTTCATTCATGTCGTCGGGAGAAACAGTTAATTCGGCTACGATATCTTCAGACTCTAGATTCGGTATATTATCCAAATCAGGTGCTGACGCCAAGAAAATGTTTACAGATAAAGTTGTACCGATCTCGGTAAATTATCCTTTTTTCTTTAAACCAATACAAGACGGTATGGACCGTCCGAAAACAGAACTAGCATACAGAGTACCCGCTTCTAAATTTACAAGACGTAAGCTAGAAGATAACCAAGCAGCTCAAGAGCTTGATGGATTAGATACAACTATCGACTGGAAAAACACAGGTGATAACAGTTATGATGGTGAAAAATTAAAACTATTGGTTCATGACGAATCAGGCAAATGGGAAAAGCCAACTAATATACTTAACAACTGGCGAGTAACAAAAACTTGTTTAAGATTAGGTAGTAGAATTATCGGAAAGTGTATGATGGGGTCAACATCAAATGCTTTAGACAAAGGAGGCAAAAACTTTAAAAAATTATATGATGGATCAGATGCATCGGCTAGAAACAAGAACGGTCAAACTAAAACGGGCTTATACAAACTTTTTATTCCTATGGAATGGAATTATGAGGGTTTTATTGATCAGTATGGCTATCCTGTGTTTGATATTCCAACGAAAGAAACATTAGATCCTCAAGGTAATGTTATTACAGAGGGTGTTATACAACACTGGGAGAATGAAGTTGAAGGCTTAAAAGACGATGCCGATGCCTTAAACGAATATTACAGGCAGTTTCCCCGTACGGAACAACACGCTTTTAGAGATGAAGCTAAGCAATCTATATTTAATCTTACAAAGATTTATCAGCAAATAGATTACAATGAAGAATTGAAGAACTCTGCTATGGTTACCCAAGGTAACTTTCAGTGGGAAAACGGTGTTAAGGATACTAGAGTAATGTTCTATCCTAATAAAAACGGTAGGTTTTTTATTACTTGGGTTCCGGATCAAGAACAACAAAATAACTTAATAATAAAAAATGGCATTAAATATCCTGGTAATGAGCACATGGGAGCTTTTGGATGTGATAGTTATGATATTAGTGGTGTTGTTGGTGGCGGCGGATCTAACGGATCGCTTCATGGATTAACAAAGTTTTCAATGGAAGACGCTCCACCTAACCATTTTTTCCTTGAGTATATTGCAAGGCCATCAACAGCTGAAATGTTTTTTGAAGATGTGCTAATGGCTTGTGTTTTTTATGGGATGCCTTTGCTAGCAGAAAACAACAAACCTAGATTGCTTTATTATTTAAAGCGTAGAGGATACAGAGGTTTCAGTATAAACAGACCGGACAAAACATATAATAAATTATCTATAGCTGAAAGAGAAGTAGGCGGAATACCTAATTCAAGTGAGGACATAAAACAAGCACACGCTTCGGCTATTGAAACATATATAGAAGATTTTATAGGAGAAAAGAAAGATGGATATGGGGATATGTATTTACAAAGGACTTTAGAAGATTGGGCTAAGTTTGATATAAACAATAGAACTAAGCATGATGCTTCGATAAGTTCAGGGTTAGCTTTAATGGCTTGTAATAAACATAGGTATAATCCTAAAGGTATAACAAAAATTAAATCTTATTCTTTGGGTTTTAAAAAATATAATAACGAGGGGACTACTTCAAAAATAATATAATAAATGAATATAAGTACAAATACTAATAGCTCATTCCCGGATCAGGTTGTAAGTGATGCAGAGAAAGCAACGTGGGAATACGGGCTTCAGGTTAGTAGAGCTATTGAGCAGGAATGGTTCAATTACGGAGGAAGTGGTTCAAACCGTTATGCTACAAACTGGAATAATTTTCATAATTTAAGACTATACGCCAGAGGAGAACAAAGTGTGCAGAAGTATAAAGATGAATTAGCTGTTAACGGTGATTTGTCTTATCTTAATCTAGATTGGAAGCCAGTTTCTGTACTAACTAAGTTCTCTAATATTGTTTGCAATGGTATATCTCAAAAAGAGTTTGATCTTAACGCTTATGCACAGGATCCAGAATCCATAGCTAAAAGAACAAAGCAGCAGCAGGCTATATTATATGATATGACGATGCAGCAAGACATCGCTATAGCCGCTCAAGTGTTTGGCAAAGATATATCTAAGTCAGGCATGGACAACCAACAACTCCCTGATACACCGGAAGAGCTGGAATTGTTTTTACAGTTAAAACCTAAAACGGCTATCGAAATAGCCGAAGAGGAAGCTATTAACGCTGTTTTAGCAACCAACGAATTTGACCTTACTAAGTCCAGAATAAATCAAGATTTAGTAAACATAGGAATAGGTGTTACAAAAACCTCTTTTAATCCCGCTGAGGGAATTGTGGTAGATTATGTTGATCCTGCTTATTGCGTTTGGTCTTACACAGAAGATCCTCACTTTGGCGATATATATTACGTAGGTGAAGTTAAATCTATAACTATACCAGAGCTTAAAAAAGAATTTCCTAATATATCAGACGAAGAGTTAGAAAGAATTCAAGACATGCCCGGCAATCGAAGAATGATTCGAGGCTTTGAAAGCTATGATTACAATACTGTTCAAGTATTGTATTTTGAATACAAAACATATACCGACCAAGTTTTTAAAATAAAGAAAACAGATTCAGGTTTAGAAAAGGCAATTGAAAAAACTGATCAGTTTAATCCTCCTCCAAACGACAACTTTGAAAGAGTTTCAAGATCTATAGAAGTATTATATGAAGGGGCTAAGATAATTGGTACAGATATAATGCTTAAATGGGAAATGTCAGAAAATATGACACGGCCAATGGCTGATACTACTAGAGTAGAAATGAGTTATTCTTTGTGCGCTCCCAGAATGTATAAAGGAAAGATACAATCTTTAATAAGTAAATGTATAGGTTTTGCGGATGTAATACAATTAACTCATTTAAAAATGCAACAAGTTCTATCTAGAATGGTTCCGGATGGTATCTTTTTGGACATGGACGGGTTAGCTGAGGTTGATTTAGGTAACGGAACAAACTACAATCCAGCCGAGGCATTAAATATGTATTTTCAAACTGGTTCTGTTGTAGGTAGATCGCTTACCCAGGAAGGGGATATGAATAGAGGTAAAGTTCCTATTCAAGAACTAAGCTCTTCTAATGGCACAGGCAAGATACAGTCTCTTATTACAGCATATAATTACAATATGCAAATGATTAGAGATGTTACCGGATTAAACGAAGCAAGAGACGGCTCTTTACCTTCTGCTGATTCATTAGTTGGTCTACAAAAAATGGCTGCTAATGCATCCAATGTAGCTACTAAGCACATACAGGACGCTAGTCTTTTCTTAGCGCTTAGCACTTGCGAAAACATTTCTTTAAAAATAGCTGATGTACTAAATTTCCCTCTCACTAAAAATTCTTTAATGAACAGCGTATCTACCTTTAACGTAGAAACTTTAAAAGAAATGGAAAACTTAAATCTTCATGACTTCGGAATATACTTAGAAATGGAGCCTGATGATGAAGAAAAAGCTGAATTAACAGCTAATATAAATACCTCTTTGCAACAAGGCGGTATTGATATAGAAGACGCTATTGATATACGTGAGATTAAGAATCTTAAGCTAGCTAATCAAATGCTAAAGCTTAAACGCAAGAAAAAGTTAGAAAGAGAACAAGCTGTAGCACAGCAAAATATTCAAGCTCAAGCAGAGGCAAATGCTCAAGCTTCTGAAAGAGCGGCAATGGCTGAGGTTGAAAAACAACAAGCTCTTACGTCTGAAAAAGTTTCTATAGAGCAAGCCAAGTCTGAATTTGAAATACAAAGAATGGAGAGAGAGGCTCAAATAAAAGCGCAATTAATGGCTACTGAATTTGAGTACAATCTGCAACTAGCTCAAGCGCAAATAGGCGCTACTAAACAAAAAGAAGCTGAAATAGAAGACCGTAAAGATAAACGGGTAAAAATACAAGGCACTCAGCAAAGCGAACTTATACAACAAAGACAAACAGAGGGTATACCTAAAAACTTTGAGTCACAAGGTAATGATGTGATGGGAGGATTTGATTTGTCTTCATTTGAGCCTAGTTAAATAAGTATTTAATAATTATATAATATTATATCATGAATGAACAAGTAAAAACGGAAGGATCTTTTAAGATCCAATCTAAGCCTAAGCTAACTGACGAACAGTTGGCGGCTAAAAACAGGGAGCCTTTAATCGATGTTCCAAGTAATGTAACCCGAGTAGTAATTCCTAAAGAAGAAAAAGATGCCGTTCAAGAGCCAAGCTCAGATGGTGTGGATGAGAATAAACAAGCCGAAGATGTACAAGAAGTGGAGGAAGGAACATCCGAACCAGTCATTAAAGAGATTACCGAAGAAAAAGAAGTAGAAGCTAAAGCTCCTGCTATTGAGCCACCTCTTACTCAAAATGATTTACCAGAAAATATAACTAAACTGGTAGATTTTATGAGAGAAACAGGTGGGACTATGCAGGACTACATAAGATTAAGCACTAATTATGAGGATGTTGATAGAGATGTTCTTGTAAAAGAATATTATAAAAGCACTAAACCTCATTTGTCACAAGAAGAAATCGATTTTATGATCGAAGATACTTTTGCATTTGATGAAGATATTGATGAAGAGCGAGACATCAAAAGAAAAAAACTCGCATATAAAGAAGAGGTTTCAAAAGCACGTAAGTTTTTAGAAGATACTAAGGAAAAATATTATGACGACATCAAGTTGAAGTCGCCTAGTCTTTCGGAGGATCAACAAAAAGCGTCGGACTTTTTTAATCGATATAAGGAGGATCAGGAAAGAAACTCCCAAAACCATGAGAAGTTTAAAACTCAAACTGAACAATTATTCAATAAAGATTTCGAAGGTTTCGATTTTAGTTTAGGAGAAA
>Ga0222717_10003174_pt1 | contig 12452 bp, 28 predicted proteins | sample C33_18DmetaG_FD_165053 | JGI IMG/M metagenome (GOLD analysis project Ga0222717, IMG submission 165053) | Estuarine water microbial communities from San Francisco Bay, California, United States - C33_18D | ecosystem: Environmental > Aquatic > Marine > Unclassified | place: USA: California...
CTTAGCTCATATTTAAATCCTATTTCGTCCTGAGAGCCCCTGTTTAAGCGAAATACGTAGAAGAAGGCTATATAGTGTAACCAACAAAAAAGGAGCAACACAATGAAACTGACACAACTTGAAACACAAGTACTAGAAGTATTCTACAACGAGTGTGTAGACTGCACTGGTGAGTGCACTGAAGACCAAAACATGAGCTACAACAACGCTCAAGACGTCGCTCAGGCTCTTAACCTAACAGAACAGCAGGTAGGTGGCGTATTCACCTCACTGCTAGCTAAGGGGCTCATATACGACACAGAAGAGTCTGCAAGACGAGACTCTGGTCTTAAAGAGTTTCAACACTGCACTAACGACTTCGTGCTAGGCAATGTCTTCAGAGACAACGAGCTTGCACCTGAGATAGTAGAAGCACTAGGTATCTAGTGTTTCTATTTCGAGCTACAGCCCTGTGTTTACGGGATTTACGTAGATACAGGCTATTATATGTAAGACAAAACAACTAAATAGGAGTAATACAACATGATGCACAATAAAAACACACAAAGAACAGAAGTAAATGAAAACACAGTAATCAATGTAACACCAACAGCTTTCCTTAACACAGTGCACCTTAGAAAGCACTCAACATGCCACTGGTCTGCAAATACAGCAGGTGTAACGAATGTTGAAATCACTAAGCACAAAGAAGCTGAATGGGTAGAGTTTGACTTCACTGAAACCAACCTAGAGACAGGGCATGAAAAAAGAGTAATGCTTTCTCTCAAGAAGGACGAAGTAGAAGCACTTAAACTAGCACTTAACAACCTATAAGGAGACACACAATGAGAGTAATCTTCGACATACCAAAAACAATACATCCTAGAACACAGCTTGCCATCTTGTTTAAAGCATGGCAGGCAGGTGCACTAGATAAGTGGGACGTGTACACTCAGGCTAGACACCTAATGGATAAGCGTAAGGTGAAGCTTACAGACGTCATAGAGATGGCTGATAAGTTCTGCAACATACCAGCAGGCGTAGTAAAAGAACGCATGAGGTATATGAAACAGCTTGGTAATCAAGTGGAAAAAGCATACAATAAACTAAAACAACAAGGGAGAATCAAATGAAAACAGTAGACTTAACTAAATACTCAGACCGTGAACTAAGCCTTATGGTCTTCAACACTTATGACCTGTACAAGCATGTCAGAAGCTTCTACCAGCTCACAAAACAAGGTGACATGGATAAAGGGTACAATGAATACTTTGCGGACGTTCTAGCGGGGTACAAGTACACTAAGACTCAAAAGGATGTATTGTTTGATGACATCAGAGAATACTACCTAGAGAATGCAGGTTCTATTTCAGGATAGAGCCCGCATAACTACTGGGTTTACGTACAAGAAGGATTATATATACAACAACAAAGGAGATATACAATGAGATACTTAAACGACGAAATCAACCTAGACGATGAGTTTGACTACCTAGGCGAAACTTACTTCAACCCCCTCCAAGACGAAGTGTACAACACTTGGTGGGACAACACTCAAGGAGAGTAACTATGAGATACACACCAACAGGGCTTCCAACTAAGGAAGCTCTAACAGAAACAGCAGTATGGACTTGGGTTAAATGCAGGAAAGGACTCAAGAAAGTAAAAACAATCAGACGTAAATACAAGGAGGTATAAAATGAACATATACACTGTAGTATGTAAAGCAAAAGGCACGCTGACACTTCATGCATCAACTGAGTTTCAAGCGTGTAAGACAGCACAAAGCATCTGGAATATGGATGCTTCAACTAGATACGGTACGCCTGTAGGAATACATGCATACTATGTAGGTCCAGCAGAGCTACACGATGCTCACGTACGGGCTTACTATAAACATAAGGGGGTAACCTATGCTTGATAAAGGAACGAACGAGTACGATGACGATACATGGCATCTAAGGTACAATGGCTACTGGGTAGAGGATGAAGAAGGTCCAGTAGAACCTGAACCTAAACGACCATGTGACTATGAATAACTAACTAAGGATAAACGATGGATAGAGATGAAGTAATAGAAGCAATCATGGTCATGCTGGAAAGCTATGACGATGACTACCTGAATCATATACTTGATTCAATAACCGCAACACTACACTAAGGAGATAAACGATGAATAGAATATGGACTCATATCACACAAGACGAAGATGGGTACACTATACGTAAACATCTAAGTAAACGAGAAGCACAGCATTTTGCTGAACGTAACGGGCTAACCGTTATTGCAACTGGACAGAAACCTAAGACTGAACGTCAACTGTATAAAGAAGCGTTCGATAGTGTTGGACCATGTCTACTATAGGAGTAACTAAAATGGAAATAACAATGGAACAAATAGAAACATGTAAATGCGGTAGCAAGGCTGTATTCAATCATCACGGTAAAGGCTACTGTGGTTCTTGGTCAGCTCTTGGTGTATGTAACCTATTTGGTTACTGCAAAGTAAAGAAAACACACTCACCAGAGCTTAAACGCTTTTGGAAAAAACTTGATAAACTATACGGAGGAAAACAAAAATGAGCACAACTATAACAACTAACCTAGGAACTACTATGACACTGAGACATCCAAACTTAGATAAACTTCTAAGTAAACATATCATAATCAGCACTGAGGAAAGAACTAAACTGATATCTGAGTTATCGTTAGATGATAAACGATATCTAGGTAACTACATGCTAGATAACGACTTGATAATACACTGCGAAAAAATAACACCGAGAGGGGTGTTGAGGGAAAAGGAAAAAGGCAAACAAACTCTGTTTGATGCTTCCACATCTCCAGCAGTAACCTATAGGAGTGAACAGCATCCTATCGATGGCGTACTAAACTTCGGCAACACAACCTATGAAGATGGTGTACTAGTCTTCTTAAGCAATAAGGGGTAACTATGACTGATAGAAAAGAATACTGGAAAAAAAGATATAAAGAAAGTAAGCCAGAAAATTCACATCGCAAAGCAACAAGTGCAAATGGATATCTGGACTCACTAGCAATAAGTGCTGAACAGGTGTCTAGCTTTTTGTATAGGCGAAGTGCACCAGCTCACCAAACACTATCTAGGATAGCTGACCTTGCAGAAAAAGCACAAACAAGCCAACTAACTAGAACTGATAGTGGTGTAACCAGACCTGATACCAGACCTGATAGGCTAGAAAAATTCAATAACCAAAAACAAAAGGTTATTGATAGGATATGGAAAGCTTATCAAGTAGTGCAGGAAAAATCAATCTTACATGACTCTAATAGGTTTGATGATGAGTCTAACAATAACGCTAAACAAAATGCTAAGGGTAGGTGGGTATCTGAACCTGTCGCTTACTATGGTGATGCGTTAGAAGATGTAATAGCTAATGAACTACATGGCAATAAAGCCAAGGGTATAACAAAGTTACCTAACATAGATGACTACGATGACCCTAACTATAAAAAAGGAGGAAACTAAATGAAACCAATAAACGCTTTCTTAGTAATACTACTTGTATTCGTATTTGCTAGGAACATGGTAAACCAAGCAAGAGCAGAAAGCCTTGAGCTTTTTGTAGATAACGAACCAAGGTCTGAGCGTAACAGTATCTGGAAGGGTGATGGCTCATTAGTCATCATAGATAATGCTAAAGACTCAGGATATGTCATCAAAGATGGTGAAGTAGAATACTATGTCGAACCTAAAGACAACGGTGAACCTACCTTCATATACGATGATGAACTTATCGTATGCACAAACACAGGCTGTTACTAGCCTGTGTAATTCGTGCCCAAAACTAAACTTGTAAGTGCATGATTTGCATAATAAATAAACAACTAATTCCCAGCCAGTTATTAGTACTGAATGGGATAAACATAAAGGAGATATAATATGTCAGATAAAGAAATGGAAATAACCTACGAAGAAAATAACGATAACGAAATTCCTGAAGAGGAATTAGAATGGACTCATAAAGTTTTGAACGACTTTGAGATGACAATAGATGCACTAGGAATTGAAACAGTTATGTTTCTACTGTCAAAATACCATGAAGATATCGTAAGAGCTTGGGTAAAAGAGGGTGTTGATATACAACACGGAACTAAGCAGTAAGTATGCTTTAAATATACTTCATTTCCTAACGATGTTTTTTGTAGCAAAAAGCGTTAGGAAGTAGTGGTAGTAAGTAACTTAGATGATTTAAGTGTTACATAAGTCTCTGGGTTATGGGTTATGGGTTATTATATATATAATAGCACTGTTATTTTAATTTTAAAAAGGAGCAATAATGAGATATTACAAACACAACATCGGTGATTTTTTAGCCGATACACATTATCTTTCTAACGAGAGATTAGCAGTATATACAAAACTTGTATGGGAATATTACTTACAAGAGAAACCAATCACGGTTGATGATTACAATGAAAAAGCTTACGAACTAAAAACAGATGAGCCTACATTAAGTTATATTTTACATAAGTATTTTTACTTAGATGAAGATATAGACAACGAAGTCTGGAGACATAGAAGGATTGATGATGAGTTAGGTAAAATGACATCAGCAAATGCCCAAAGGTCAGAAACAATGAAAAACCATTGGAAAATAAATTCAGACTCTAAGATAAATGGCTTTGAAGATTTTTGGAAAGCTTATCCTAATAAAAAAGATAAGCAAAAAGCTGTAAAAGCTTGGTTGAAACATTCACCTAACTTAACAAAAGTATTAAGTGCTTTAAAGACTCAGAAAAATTCAGAGCAATGGAAAAAGGATAACGGGCAATTTATACCATTACCCACTACATGGCTGAATGGTGCAAGATGGGAAGATGAAGTAAACACTAAAGAAGTAAAGAAAATTTATTACACTAACTAAGGAGAAAATATGAAAGAACTAATAGCAATACAAAACGAACTAAACGTACCAAAGAATCAACGTAACAGCTTTGGCAACTATAACTATCGTAGCTGTGAAGATATACTGGTAGCATTAAAGCCGTTACTAGATAAATATAAGGCATCTATACTTATAACTGATGATGTTAAAGAGGTTGCAGGAATACCTTATGTAGAAGCTACAGTAGTGTTCAAAGCAGAAAGCACTGAAGCATTGAGTGTAAGAGCTCAGGCTGGCATTAACCCTAACCGTAAAGGTATGGACATAGCACAAAGCTTTGGTAGCTCATCATCTTATGCTCGCAAATATGCTCTTGCTGGTATGTTCTTGCTAGATGATACTAAAGATGCTGATACACAAGATAATTCTAAGGAGGGTTTTGAACTATGAGTGATAACGTCTTTGAAGAGTTTGGGCTAGACCCAAGCGACCCAGATTCAATCGATGAATTGATTGATACTTGTAACCCAACAGTTTCTTGGGATGATGACCAGTTGCAATCTGCATTATCTGACATCGAAAAGGAATTTGGTATCAGCTTTGATGTTAAAAAGCAAACTAAACGACTCGATGAAAATGATTTTGTTAATAATGACATCACTATTACAGTTTCTAACTGTCATCTTAACGATAGGTATTTATGTGATGGCGAGGGTATTGTCTATAAAGGCAGTAAACGATACAAAGAAATTCAAGATGAAATTGACATGGGGGTAGGTTTTGATGACAACTATAGATTCTAATAAAGAGTTAATACAAGGTAGTGAAGATTGGTTTGCTGTTAGGATGGGTAAGATTACTGCTAGTAAATTATCCGACCTAATGAAGAAAACAAAATATGGAGAGTCGACATATAAAACTAGGCTCAGAATGGAGCTTGCTATTGAAAGGATAACTGGTAAATCTGCCAGTCCTAATTTCATGAACCAAGCTATGCATGATGGCATTGAGCGAGAGCCTGATGCTAGAACTTTGTTTGAAGCAACAACAGGAAAAGAGGTTGCCCTCTGTGGTAGCTTTGACCATCCTGAAGTAGTAAACAGTAGTGCAAGCCCTGATGGGTTAATTAGAGGAGAAGATGCAGTGCTGGAGCTCAAATGCCCCACACACGTCACTCACGCTAAGAATCTCTTATCAGATACAATGCCAAGAAACTATGAATATCAGGTTCAATGGCAAATAGCTTGTACAGAAAGCGAGTACGCATACTTTGCATCGTATCACCCTGACTTTCCTCCTGAGCTTAGACTCAAGTGGGTTAAAGTTTTAAGGGATAACATGATGATTCTTGACATCGAAGAAGCTGTCAGGAAGTTTGATGCAGAGGTTGAGGACTTAATAACTAAACTTAAAAAAGGAGCAAATAAAAATGGCTGAACAATATGATAACACTAACTCATTCGCACTATTTAAAAATGAGAAAGGTGATAACGAAGCAAGACCTGATTATACAGGTACAGTAACACTAGAAGGCGGTAAAGAAATGAGAATGGCTTGTTGGATTAGGGAGAGTAAGTCGGGGGTTAAATTCCTCAGCGGTAGGCTCTCAGAGCCACAGGTGCAGTCTTCAGGTGCTGGCAGTAATGCCAGTGTAGAAGGTGCAGACGTACCATTCTAATACAGGAGGTTCTGAATCACTTTGATGGAGTTCGTGAAACGGGCAATGGACAGTATTCGTGTCGTTGCCCTGCACACGAAGACAAGAGTGCATCGCTAGGAATTAAGCAAGGAGATGGAGACAGGATACTTCTAAACTGCTTTGCTGGCTGTGATGTTAAATCAATCTTAGAGAGTGCAGGACTGGAATGGAAAGATATACTGCCTGACAATCAATTATATCAAGCAGACAAACATAGCTTTAATCCTTTTGCAGTATTGAAGATGATTAGAGATGAGGTCTTACTAATAGGTTTAGCTAGTGTAGATATAAGAGCTGGTAAACCACTTAACGATAAAGACCATGATAGATTACTAAAGGCTGTAGGTAACGTTAGAGATGCTTACGGTAAAACAAAATGAACGGGGTAGTTAAGGTTTCGACTAGGTGTAACGTTAAGTCAGCATCTAGGACAGCGGTTCGAGTCCGCTCTACTCCACCAATAACTTGGGATGATTTAAAATTCCCACCAATAAACTTATACAATATAGGGAGAAAATATGACAGTATATAAATTATCAGGCGGTGTTAAAGATTACTTAGTAACACCTTGGGCTCTTGGAGCTTTTAAAGCTAGGTCTTATTTAAGGGCTAGAGGTATTGATGCAATAGTAACTCAATACAAATTAATAGAAGGTCAATGGAAAAGGGGAGCAACAAAATGACCGCACAAACATTAGAAGATATTTTAATAACCGATAAAGAAGTTTCAGGTTATATGGAAAAAAGAGATTTAGGTGAGCATCTTAAAATTAAAAGACCATCTGAATATGTGGATGCTGTAGAGCAATACTTTTCTACAGATTTAACAGGCGGAATATCTTTGCCTTTTATTAACACTGACCAACAGTTTAAAGTAAGGATGGGGGAGATAAGTGTAGTCACTGGCTATTCAGGACATGGCAAGTCCGCTTGGCTTAACCAGTGCATACTAGGCTTAATGAAAAAAGAAAAGACTATGATTGCTTCTTTTGAAATGATGCCTAAAGCAACACTAGGCAGAATGTGTCAGCAGACAGGTGAGTCTTTACCTAGCTTAACTTACATTAAAGATTTTTTAAGTAAGTTAGAACATAACCTATATTTGTATGACCCCGAAGGTGAAACATCAACAACAAAGGTATTAGAAGTAATCTATTACTGTGCTGAAAAACTTGGCGTAAAGATTATGGTAATTGATTCATTAATGAAGTGTGGTATTGGTGAAGATGACCTGAACGGACAAAAAGCATTTGCTAATAAACTTGCTGTAGCATCCAGAGATTTAGATATACATATATTCTTAGTTGCTCACAGTAAAAAAACAGCATCTGATTTTGAACACGCTAGAAAGTTTGATGTTGCAGGAAGTGCAAACATAACCAACATGGTTGACAATGTATTTTCTGTACATCGTAATAAAGCAAAGGAAGAAGCAGAGTTAGATAAAGACTATGACAATCCAGTATGTGAACAGCCACCATGCACAGTACACTTAGTAAAACAAAGGCATGGCAAAGGTTTAGAAGGTAGGTGGGCATTTGATTTTAAGCCTGAGACTTTTCAATATACGGAGTGGATGAGATGATGATTAAAGACTTCATCAAAGAAGTAAAGAAAACATTTGGGGATGACGTAGAGTTTAAAGCGACATCTAAAGAAGGTAAAATTTTTAGGAGCAAAGGTTATGACAAGATACAAGGTGACATCGACAGAGGAGTTGGAACACGCCAGAAAGCAGATTGGTGAGTTAGATTTAACCAAGCAGTGGGAAATAGAAGTAAAGCCTTTTGCTTTTAACAGAAGTATTGAGCAAAATAAACGTTACTGGAAACTAACAAGTGAGCTAGGCTCTTTCCTTGGTTACGATGAAGGCGAGATGCACGAGTTACTTAAATATAAGTTTCTAAGTTACAAGCAGGAGATGTTAGGCGATGAGATGGTGGTTATACCATCAACCTCTAAACTATCAGTAAAGGAGTTTGTAGAATACTTAGATAAAGTAGAGCGTTTTGCAAGCACGTTAGGATTTCAATTACAAGGAGACTATTAATGACACAGTATAAAAAAGTATTAGCAATAGGTGATATGCATATTCCATACCACCATAAAGACTCTATGGCTTTTCTTAGGGCTTTAAAGAAACACTATAAAGGTTTTGACCTAGTAGTTAATATAGGTGATGAGCTGGACCAACATGCTATTAGTATGCATGACTCTAATCCAGACTTACCTAGTGCTGGAGACGAACTGAACATAGCAAAACAATACATACAAATTTTGTATAAGACATTTCCAGACATGACGTTGGTTGATTCTAATCATTCATCGTTAGTGTATAGACGAGCATTAAAGTATGGTCTACCTAAAGCATACCTTAGAGACTACAACGAGTTTTTAGATGTAGGCAAGGGGTGGAAGTGGGTAGATGATTTAACTATTACCCTTAACGATGGGTCTAGGTGTTTCTTTACTCATGGTATGTCAGCTAACGTATTACAAGTAGCTCAGAAGATGGGTATGCATACGGTTCAAGGACACTACCATAGTAAGTCTAGTATTCAGTACTTCAGTAACCCTGACAAACTTGTTTGGGGTGCACAGACTGGTTGCTTAACTAACCAAAAGTCAATGGCATTTAATTATGCTAAGAACTTTAAGGATAGGTTTGTTATGTCATCTATTGTTATTGTAGATGGACAGCCTAGGATTCATCCCATGATAGTTAAAAATGGTTCTTGGATAGGCAAGGTAGTCTAATGAAAAAATCAGACAAACTTAAAATGCAAAAGATGGTTGAGTTTGGTTGTGTGGTGTGTAGGTGGTATGAGGGGGTAGATGACTTGCCTCCTTGTAACATTCATCATATTAGAGATAAGACTGGACTAGGCATGAAAGATGAAGAGATGATACCTCTTTGTCATTACCATCATCAAGGGCGTATGGGTATTCATACTATAGGTAAAAAGATGTGGGAAGAAAGGTATGGAACTCAACGTGAATTACATGAACGAATGAAGGAGGAATTAAATTTTGACATCGATTGATTTTGAAGTAAAGAATCCACTTAAGGAACAGGTAGGTGGAGACCATTATAGCAAGTTAGCAATACAACCAGCAGTGTATGCTGAACACAATAAGTTAAGCTACTTACAAGGTAATGCTATTAAATATATTACCAGATATAAAGATAAGGGAGGTGTAGAAGACTTATACAAGGCAATACACACCGTTAAACTTTTAATAGAATTGGAGGATATATAAATGGCTTATTTAGGTTATAAAAATAAAGCTTTCATGAATTACAAAAGAGAGCAAGAAAGGGTAAAGATGTGGAAAGCAGAACAAGCAAGAAAACGTAAGAAGTTTAGAGAGTGGAAAAACATCACTACAACATCTATAATTCAGCTTGTAGTAGTAGCACTCATTATAGTTTTTTATGGGGTGTTTGCTTCAGCAATTATTGCAAATGAAAAAGGTAGCAAGGTAGGGGTGGGTGGTTTTGTTATGGCTGTTAGTTATACAGACAGTTATGATGATTTAGTCTACGTATCTAACTTTGTTAACTGCGACCATGCAATGAAGTATTATAACGATAACTGTACGGATGCTAAGATAATGATGTGCCAACAAGAAGCTTATTTATATATGCCTATTGGTCATAATAGTGATTCATCATTTGACTTTGCACCAACAGATAAACAGTCCTGCGGATTCGTAGGGGTTCAGAAACCTAAATTTACGGAGGTAGAATAATGGGAAAAGGTAGCGGACGTAGACCACAAAACATTAGTGATGAAGAGTTAGAGAAAGCATGGAATAGTATTTTTTCTGGACATCCAAATGATGACCAATTTGAAAAACGAAAGAAAAGAGAAGAAGCTATTGACTCTGCTTTAAATGATTGGGGTGGTAGGACTGAGGATGATTATGGCAATGAGTTGCCAAAGCCTAAAACTGATGACCCCGATAGATTTGTAGATGACATTGGGGATGCATAATGGCTAAAACATCACCGACTCAAAGGACGTTAAAACGCATGAGAGAGTCAGGTGACTATGTTCTAGTAAAGGTAGTTGAACGCTGGAACGCTCATGCTTTTAAAAGGCAAGACCTCTGGAACTTTGATATATTAGGTATATCAATAACTGGAGAGACTCACGCTATACAGGTAACATCGTATAGCAATGTAAACGCTCGGATTAAGAAGATAGAAGAATCTGAATACACACCTCACTTACGAGATGCGGATTGGGTTCTTCTTGTTGAAGGCTGGAAGAAGGAAAAGAACGGCAGATACAAATCTTACATATCTGATTTATCTTAACGAAAGGAGACTAAATGGACAATTATCAAAGATTCATTCATGTATCACGTTACGCTAGATACATACCAGAACTAAAACGTAGGGAAAATTGGGATGAGACAGTTACTAGACTGACTGACTTTATCCGTAAACATCAACCAGCATTAGGTAAGGATATAGACAGAATACATGATGCTGTATTAAATTTAAAAGTAATGCCGAGCATGAGGTTATTAATGACAGCAGGTGAAGCCTGTGAGCGTGATAACATATCTGCTTATAACTGTAGCTACTTAGCTATGAATAACAAGAGAGCATTCTCTGAGTGCTTATACATCTTAATGAACGGTACAGGAGTAGGCTTTAGTTGTGAGAGACAAGAGATTGACAAGTTGCCACCAATTCCAGAAAGTATTAATCCTTGCGATGATACTATTGTTGTTGGCGACAGCAAACTTGGGTGGGCGAAGGCGTTTAAAAAACTTCTATCTAGTTTATGGGAAGGTGACATACCGACCGTTGACTACTCTCGTGTTAGACCAGCAGGTGCTAGGCTTAAAACATTTGGCGGTAGAGCATCTGGTCCAGAGCCATTAAAGAGATTGTTTGACTTTGTTACTGAGACATTCATTAATTCCAGAGGTAGAAAGTTAACATCTATTGAGGTGCATGATATCACTTGTATGATTGGTGAGATAGTTGTTGTAGGTGGTGTTAGGCGTTCAGCTCTTATATCATTATCTAATCTTACAGATAAACGTATGAGAGAAGCTAAGATAGGTGCTTGGTATAACGAGTTTCCTTGGCGTGGACTTGCTAATAACTCTGTATCATATACAGAAAAGCCTGACATGGAAGTATTCATGGAAGAATGGTTATCGTTAGTAAAGTCTAAGTCTGGTGAGCGTGGTATCTTTAACAGGGTAGCATCTCAGAAACAAGCAGGAAAGTGGAAAAGACGTTCAGAAACAATGAGTTACGGGACAAATCCTTGCAGTGAGATAATTTTGAGGGATAAGCAATTCTGTAATCTGACCGAAGTAGTGGTACGTGCAGAGGACACTCATGATGTATTAAAAGAAAAAGTAAGGTTAGCAACCATACTAGGTACTTTTCAATCAACCTTAGATAAGTTTCAATTTCTATCTCAAGAATGGACTAAGAATACTACTGAGGAAAGATTGTTAGGTGTATCATTAACAGGGATTATGGACAATAAGTTTATGGCTAATCCTGACCCTAAATTTTTGGAGGAGCTAAGGGATGAAGCTAGAAAAACAAATAAGAAATATGCCAAACTCTTGGAAGTTCCTGAGTCTGCTAGTATTACCTGTGTTAAGCCTAGTGGTACTGTTTCTCAACTTGTTGATAGTGCCTCTGGGATTCATTCTCGACATAGTAATTACTATATTCGGACTGTTAGAATTGACAAGAAGGATGCTCTTTACGAGTTCCTCAAAGACAAGGGGGTGGCTGTCGAAGACGAGGTATATCGTCCTGATAGCACCGCAGTGTTTGCATTTCCTATTAAAAGTCCTAGAGGGTGTATTACACGCGACGATAGAACTGCTATTGAAGAGCTTGAAACTTGGCTAGTCTATCAG
>Ga0222717_10003176_pt1 | contig 12441 bp, 5 predicted proteins | sample C33_18DmetaG_FD_165053 | JGI IMG/M metagenome (GOLD analysis project Ga0222717, IMG submission 165053) | Estuarine water microbial communities from San Francisco Bay, California, United States - C33_18D | ecosystem: Environmental > Aquatic > Marine > Unclassified | place: USA: California...
ATCACTCCAGGATAAGAATATTGAATTATACTAGAATTTAAACTTATTACAGAAGATTCTTTTACAACGTTAGCAGAAGCTCCGTAAACTACCCATTTTAAAGTATCTAAAGCTGGTTGAGATAAATTATTAAGTCCAAACACTCTTGTTCTAATGTATAATCCTGATAGATTTACTACAGGATAATTACAATTTCCACTACAATTATGCACACCTTCAACCCAGTCACCAGTAAAAACATTTGTAGCATCTTCATCACAACATACAGGCATTTGGTCAGGAACACTAAAACAATGTGTGTCTTGACAAACATCACATTCTTCATTTGCTATTGCAATACCATCTACTGTAGTATAGGCATTAGAAGAATTACTAAAACCATCTTGACAACAAATAGGAGCTAGAGAAATACCATCACAAGGTAAAGGTAGTATACAAGAACCATCATCTTGAGTAGCATTAGAATCGTAGTTAGTTGCGTCAGGATTTGTACATCCTTCATACTCACAACTTCCATCATTTGTGTTAGCATTAGAATTATAGTTATAAGCACTTGGGTCAGTACACCCTAAAACTTCTACTTGAGATCCATCACAATAATAACCTTGTTCTGCATAGTAGCAAGTGCCATTGTCTTGAGTGTTTGCAGCACTGTAATTACAAGCATTAACATCCATACAACCTAGAACAGGTGGTGGTGGTATTAATCCTGGTATAGCATTAAAGTCTATTACAAACTCTGTGTCATAAGACAATACTAATACTTGGTAAATCCCTGTGTACACAGGGACAGAAGTGCCTGTATCTCCTAAAGATACAGTAGTGCTAGTTTGATCTATATTACCAATACCATTATGACTATATGCTGCAGTTTGTATGTATACCTGACCCCCCATACTTTTTATTTGAACGTCGGATGGCATAACATCACCAAAAACTTCTGCAAAATCTGTAAATGCTAATTCTACATCTTCAGACACTCTAAAGTAATAACTTACTGAACTTACTTCTATAGAATAATTTTCTACAATATTTAAAGTGTTATAATACTCTAATAAATTTTGGTCTTTATACCCATGCCCTACAATATGAATAGATTCTTGTGTAGTATTATTAGTTATTGTATAACTAACTACACCGTTAAGTTGAGGATTTTCACAAACAAGTTTTAAATTAGTGGGAGACACTACTTGAACTTTAGTATTTATTCTGCCTATCATAGAAAGACTAAATAGTAAATATTCATTTTGAAAAATTTCACTAGAAATACTAAATATCTGTTTTACAGCAGGAGATAAACTTTCAAAATTAGGAAGTAAAGATCCATTTGCATTATATGTCTCATAGTAATCAGCTAGTTCTTGCTGCACTCCATCTGTAAACTCAACCCACCCAATTGCAGCTGGTGTTATTGCAAAAGGTTGTTCAAAATTATAGCTATCTACTTCATCTCCTGTAGCGTCTGCAGTTCCTTCACTACTTATTAAACCTCCTACAGTATTAGTAAGATATATACAAGTGCCATTGTCTTCTGTTTTAGATGGATCATAGTTTGTAGCTGAAGAATCTGTACATCCATAACAATTTGTATTTCCACTGCAAGAATTACATTCATTTGGCTGTGCATTATTACATCCACATCCATAGTCAACATTTCCTTCGCAGTCACATTTACCGTCTTCAATCATTCCGTCAACTGTAACGTCTCCTGGACATCCACAGTCATAAGTATTCGGACCAGGTTGGTTACATCCACATCCTGCATTAACAGGTCCTGAAGTATCTTCAGGCGCATAACATTTGCCGTCACATTCATTTTTTATAAATCCATTACAACATTGAGTGTTAGGATCTATTGCTACTCCAGTATCATAAGACTGACAATTACAATAGTAAGTGTTATTTGCTACAGTTCCATTAGAGTCATATTCTGTATGTACAAGAAGATCAGGGCTTACATCTGTAGCATAGATTCCTCCTGCAACAACAGTTTGTAATGTTTCTGAAGATCTTTGCATACAAGCATCGCACTCAACTATTCTGTGTAAATCATTATGTAAACTAAAGTTATTACTCAGATAATTTTTTGGAATATTAGAACAACTACATACATCTGAGTATGCTGCTGAACTCCCTGAAGGACCAAGTGCACGTATTGTAAAACTGTCTTCTTGAACACTGTCAAGTTTCGTTGCTCCTGGAACACCTGCATTATAGTCGTCTGGGCATAAAGGGCAAAATACATTTGGATCTTCCGAACAACAATCTTCTTCCCAATTTCCTACTTGTTCTGATGGAGAAATACATTGCCCACATGCATTTGCTTGAGACCCTATAGTAGTTTCATAAACACTCATATAATTACTAGGACATTCATTATTGCAATCCATAGCATTAGGAGGACAGTCAGATTGACTTGTAGAGTAACCTCCAGCTACTGGTGCAGCAGGAGTAGATATTACTATTTGGTCAACTTTATCAGGACATACATATATTGTGCTATCTGTCCATCCATACCCAATTCCTGCAGTATCTAAATAGTAAGGAATTCCTAAAGTACCATCACAATCACAAGCATTATTATTTTGATACACTTCTACTACACCTCCTGAATTTGATGTAACAGTTGTTGTAGTATAATTAGCAGAAAGTGCAGCAAAGTCAGTTCCTGTACTATTACCATCACAGCCACATAAAGGGCTTTTAGGGTTAGTTTTATTACAATTACACCACATGTTTTGGAATTCTGGTAATATGTTTTGATTACAATCACACGCAGAATTGTCAGGAATTGTATTTCCCTCACAATCACAATAAGGTGCAATTACTTGTCCATCGCATCCACAATACGTATCTTCTAAACCTTCTTGAAAATAAGTGTCTCCATTACAATCTCCACAATAACCATCGTTTAAAGCAAGTCCATCGCCATCACAACTGCACGAGTTTGTAGCATATACACATAAAGAATCATCATTTAAAAAATTATCTGCCTCTGGCTGATCTAGTACTCCTTCAATTTGTGTAACTACATTTTGAATATTTTGAGGAGTTGCACTAAACGCATTACAAGCATTTGGGTCCATACATTTTTTATACACACACATTGCATAAGATGGAGTATACTCCTCAAGCCCATCTCTAGATGAGTCGTAATTAGAGGCATTAGGATCAGGACAGTACTCACACCATTCATATGGATAACCTGTTACTGTTGTACCTTCATATTGCGGATAATGTTGATTTAATTCACCATAACATCCTTTACATTTTAATAAAGGCATAGATGCACACAATAAAACATTGTTAGTTACATACCCGTAATCTGCAGGACCTAAATCGTCGCAATCAGGATTAGTAAAAATACAAGACCCATCACTATAATTTGCTAATGGGTTATAGTTACAAGCATCTGGATTAAGGCATCCAAGAACTGATTGTGGAGTAGGATCAAAAGTATCAGGCCCTACAGCTCTAATATTTTTATCTACGTTATCTATGTTTATATTTTTCATGGTTCAGGTTAAGATAAATTAATTGCTGATTTTATAACTGCACTTTGGTAAGCGTCTGCTCCTATAATACTTTCTGGATTTACAATTAATCCTAGTGTATTTAAATCTTTTGTTAGTAAATACATTCTATGATGTAAATCTTTAAATATTCCTGTAAGCACAGTATCAGACTGTGCCATAAAATCAGACACTAAATCTGAAGAAACATTTGCAGGTAAAGCAGTGTTAGCATTAAAATAATAAGGAGATACTTCTATAACATTTTCTGGAGGAATACTGTAAGTACTATAAGGCCCTGCATAATCTTCTGTTCCATTATAATAATTAGTGATGCTTCCTATATCTATTTTAATTATTTGAAAATCACTTTCATCGTCTATATTTTTTAAAAATAAAAATATGTTTCTACGATTGACAGAAAACTCTGAACTAGTTATAAGATATTTATTTCCATCTTTGTTTAAAAAAGTATCAAGCTTTTCTTCTGCTGCAGTAGAAAGCTCTGCAGATAAATGTTTGGTATATTGCAGATGGTCAAAACTTAATGTATTTTTATCAGGTGCAAAAACTTTCATTGTTCTTCCTCCTTCATGGTTGTACCAAAAAGCAGCTATAAACGAAACGTCATGAGTTACAACAGAATGGCTATATAAAGGTTTAAATGTATTTACACCATCAAAAAACCCACTATAAACCTCGTCAACTCTGATAGCCACAGAAAGAATATTAGAGATTCCATAATTTTTTATAGTATTGTCGCGATTTAATTTTAGATCAGTAGTGCTAGATGAAAGATTAAATAAATTTATACCTAACCGTAATGGTTGAGATACTGTTGGAGTATTTGTTTCGTATCCTCTTTTATTATCACTATTAAATAATACTATAGCATAACTATCAATTAAATCTAAAGTATTAATTTTTATACTTCCGTAAGTTTGTGGTCTCAGGAATTGTTCCGATTGGTCTAGACCTGCAGAGGTATTTGGAAAAAGAATAACACTTTTTAAAGTACTGTTTTCTTCGTTTACATTGGAAGGAGACTCATCTACGTATTCTGAATGTTTTTCAAATTCTGTTACTATTATGTATCCGTTTGGTGCAGTTGAGGATATAGTTACTGTAGCGATAATTGATCTGTTAAACCCCCTCAAACTATGTATACCAACATCTTGCTTAAGGCTAGCAGCAAAAGTTGCTTCTATTGAGCTAGAAAATATTTTATGCTTTACTGCATTTATAAGTATTCCATACGTTTGGCTAGGAGAAGACAGCCTAATTACAGATATACACTCAGCTTCTTCAAAAAAAGTGGGGTGTAAATCTTCTTCAGATAAAGTGATTGTTTTTAAAATTTCATTTTGCATATTGCAAATAGAAACTTCAGCAGTATTACTAAATTTTTCTACCTTAACTAATATTATAGGAGTTCCATTATTATCTAATATTAATTCAGATGCAATCCAATTCTGTTCTGATTCAGATGTAAAAACACCATAATTTATTAATCCTGAAGGTATATCATTTAAGTCTAACATTCCTTTAGGAGTTAAGACATGCGCATCTACAACATTTTTTAATAGGCCTACTTCTACTGTAGGAGTATTAGAAGTTTCCCAAGTAGCATTTGCATTAGAAGTATTATGTATTCGTTTTATAGGGCTAACCCCAAAGTTGTATTCTTCAGCAGTAGAAGATGTAGATATATTATTTACAGTAGTTGTAAGATCAGAATTTTCTCTTATTAATATATGTTCTCCACCATTATTACTTGAAAATAATATTTTTCCATCTTCAATTAAATCCACTGATTTTAATCCTGCATCAAAAGGATCTTCTACGATTTTAGAAGTTATAGACATAGTCTCCGCATCAAGAGAAGATAAATCATATACGCATATATATTTTTCAGTTCTATCGTTAGGTTTAGCTACTATAGTATATAAAAAATTATTATCGGGAGAAAAAACCATAGATACAGGAGTGTAACCACCTGACTCTCTAAAAGGAAAGCTACCATCTTCTTTTTGATAATTCCAATTACCTCCTGGTATATGAAGTTCAATTCCATCAGGATCACTAGGAGGTATCATTATAGGACAGTACGAATGCATTCTCATTAAAATTAATCCATGAGCAGTACCATAAGCAACATTAAAATATCCTATATTACTAGAAATTTCATCAGTTAGATTTAACCCTACTTCACTAATACTTGGATTTAAAGGATCATATCCTATACTTGCATTATTTATTATTTCGTTACTAGTTAAAGGTAAAAGTCTGTTACCACATTCAACAGGATAGTGTTTAAAATCTGATGCATAAGTTTCTTCTGACGCTCCGTCAAAAGATTTAGAAGTTAAACTCCATTCTTTTTTAGATGTTTCTTCTAATCCTCCGTACCCTTTGTAATCAGAAGTGTTAAAAGAAAATCCTGTAAACCCAGAGATTATAACATCTTCAGATTCAAGCTCATTAAAAGTTAACACTTTTGAATAATCATTTTTACTTCCTAATATTCCATTATTAGTTGTAAGTACTCTAACATTACTATTGTCAGATTGCGTGCTAGAGACTAGCCGTGTTGTAAATACAGATAATTTATCATCAAATGCAACTATTGCGTAAGTAACTATATCAGTGTTTAATGGAGATAAAGAAGTTTTTACTGGCATTATAAAATACTTTGTCCATACACCACTAATAGTGAGGTCTATAGCTCTATATAATTCTCTTTGATTAATTATAGTAGTTGAATTATTTACACTATTTAATGTTTCAATAAACTCAGTACTTTCAGTATTAAGGGTAAAGTTTACTAAATTTGAAGTTTGACTTAATATTTGTACAGTATGGTCTACATTTCCATAAGTATCATTTTGTCCAAAATTATCACAATTTATAATTTCTTCTCCTGAAGAATTGTATTGAGGTAAATTTAAATTAATACTAGTTACATATATTTTTCCATTTAGTCTAGGTTGAATTAAATAATTATTTTCTGTATAATTTTTTGTAACACTTTCTTGAACCTGTGGAATATTTGGCAAGATGTTACAAAATTTTGCTGAAGATGATCCTCTATAGAAATCTTCAGGAGGTATGTTATAATTTTCTATAGATATTGCTAAAGACACTTCTATCTCCGACTGCATTATTATAGTATGCTCAAGTCCTGAGTTTGCAGGGTGAACAATATCTTGATTAATATTTAATAAAATTGAACCACTACCTACTACACTAAAAACCACTATTTCAGCAACATTATCTTCATTATAAATAATTAAAGCATTAGTTACTTTACTCATAAAATCTTCTGATAATGGAAAAGCATTACTATTATCTTTATACAAACCTCCTACACCAGTAGTAGGTACTACATGCCCAAGTGTAGGCATAAATAATGAAGATCCATCTATAAGATGATTAAAATTTTCAGGCATACTATTAATTTTTATATACACAAGACTTGTCAGATCTTGTTGCTTTAGGGTTATAATTATTAGATTTAGGGTCTGTACAGCCAAAAACTATTGGATACGAATATCTTAAAGTTCCGTATTTAATTTTAATATTATTAATAACTTTAGTATTAGTTATTAAATTAGAAACATCTAAAGATCTAATAGAAGATAAATTCATAACAGACTTAAAAGTTTTATTTGCATTTAACCCTAACAGTCTGCCTACAGCATGTGTAAAATAGTTAAATATATTTTTACCTATTATTTTGTCTGAAGATTTCCAAACATCTTTATTAGATATTTTAACTATGTTATTTGAAACATTTAAACTTTCAGAACTGCTTGAAGTAGTAAATTGAATATTTAAATCGTTTTTATTATCTACTGTATTAACAATTTTAAAACTTAAACTTGCTTTTACTTTTTTGTTAGATGCATACATAGCAGAAAATGTGTTAGCCCAAACTTGTATACTTTTTACTGCCTCTTCTCTTATATTTTCTGCAGAAAGATTTGGATTAACAATTCCCGACTTAGAGTCAAAAAAAGAATTAGATACATTGTATCCTATAGTAAATGACTGATCTTTACCTTCTCTAACTTTGTTTATAGTATCTAACAGTTTACTGTTATAGTTGATAGCCATAGTTTATTATTTTAAAGGAATTAACTGAAATGCGTAGACATTCATGTTAGTAGAGGCAGTGGCAACATTTACATCAAGTGAAACATTTATACTACTACCCCAGTCTAACGCTAAAGCAGAGTTAACATCTGTCGCTACTGCATCTAGATCTACTCCTACTATTACAAATCCAAACGCTACAGCATTAGGAGCTCCTGTATTTAAAACAGTTAGCTCGTGGTGTATAGATACATCATTTGGAGCAGTAGTAGTAGTGTTAGAAGAAGGTAATACTTGAGTTCCGTTTATACCTATAGCAACTGTTTTAGTGTTTGAATTTGCTGCTGCTTTACAATGTGCAATTAATTTAAACCCTGTACCTACAGGGTATTCTTTAAGATCTACATTTAAAGTCATAACACTTTCGTATTCACCAGTTACAGTTGCTCTTTCTCCTGTACTTGGAGTATCTGTTACAAATGTTTTAACTCCATAAGAGTCTTTGTTTGCACCTGAAGAACTGCTTTCTACAAACCATTTACCTGCTCCATCATTATAACATTTAATAGAACCTAAATTAGAACTTATAAGCTGAGACTTAGATCCTTGTATAGTATCTCCTCCAGAAGCGCTCACTGTTATATTATTTTTTACAGAGCTACCATACTCATCTTTAATAATAAACTTAGTAATTTTAGGATTTTTAAGTTTTTTTATTGTAGGTAATATAAGTGCAACAGCATTACGTCTACAATCTACACCTATAATACCTTTATGCATTTCTTCTAGTTCTATTCTAGGAACTCTAATTTCAATTCTATTATACTCACTCCCTGACTCAATAGCTTGCTTGTACTTAAACGGTGTAATAGCAGAAGTTTCAGATTCTAATTCTTCTAACTCTTCTAAAGTAGCTATTCTAAGAGTTCCTGAAACTTGCTCTGTAGCAAATACAACATTAGTGTTTACTATTGCAAACTGAAGTCCTATAGCGCTATGAGCCCCACCTTCAGAATCTTCTATACATATTAATAAATCTCCCTTCTGAACTTCTGGGCCATCTACAGCAAACACATCATAAGACTCTTCTAGTATAAAACATTCTCCTGCTAAAGCGTTAGGATACCCTGCATTACCTTTTAATTTCTGTAAAGTCTTTAAAGTACCTTCTAATTGCTCATCTACAAATTGTTTATCTACAACATCTGTATTAGCAAATCTTGTAGGGTGAGTTCTGTATGATAAGTTTTTTGCTATTTTAGCACTTCCATCATTTTTTAAAGTATTAAACACTTGATTGTCTACATACTCTTTTGTAGTTAAGTGCTTATTAGATATTGGATGTGGAGAAGTTATAGGCTTAGAAAAAGAAGGGGTATCTTTGCTAATAGTTTTTTTAGCAACATTGTTTTTTAAAGCTTTTATCTCTGCAACAACACTACTTACTTTAGATTCTAAACTGTTAAGTAAATCTTTTTTTGATATAGTTTTAGTTACTCCTCCTTGAACAACAGTAAGAAGATCTTTTTTTGAACTGACTCCAGTTTTTGGTAGATTAGATATTTTCATTTTATTTTATTTTAATATGTTTTATTTGATGAACTAGGCATTGAGGGTCTAAAAGGACTAGAATTACTTGCTCTTTCACCTTCTATTTCTAAATCTACGCCATCTTCTGTTGTTAAGTTTCCTGCAGAAGATTCAATAACATTATTTATTTTTCTTTCTTGCGACTGTTTACTGCTCTGTAAAGAGTTTTCAATTTCAATTTCATTTGCTGTTTTGTACACTATTTTAAACTCTGATGCAACTAAATCTAGTAAAGAATTTACCTCATCATACGATACATCTTTAGAAGTGTTAGAGTCTAGCTTTACGTTATGCATGTACTTTTGTATAAAATCCATCCACATAGATATAATATTTATCTTTCTAATTTTCTTATTAGAAACAATCCCAGAGCCAGTAGTTTCTAAAAATTTTTTAGTATACTTAGAAAAGTGTTCTTTAGCTTGAGAGTATTTAATATTAAGATCATTGTATTGCATAGCTGTTATTTAGAATTTGTAAATTTAACAATTTTTTGAATCTTTTCTTTGTTTTTTTGAAAATTTTCACTATCAATTTCAAATTTTGTTAATTTTAATTTTTTAGGTTGCCTTAACAAATAGTTTCTAGAATACAAAAGTATAGAAGTTTTACTGCCTGCCTCTCCATATAAATCAACATTTCCTTTTTCAGATCTTACAGCTGAAAACTCTCCTAAGTAATTTTTACCATTTTCTGTAAACAGCATATTAGGTATATTTATATTTCCTTTAATTATGTACCTTGCCATGTTTAAGATATGTTAGAATTATTATTACACACGCCTACAGAATATTCAGGGTTAGATGATAAACTATTAAAATACGCTATAAAGTCATCTGTAGACATAATTTGAGATTCTTCTTCACTAAAGCTAACTTCACTAGATGTTATTTCTATATCTGTAAGTACTTGGCATCCTTGTTTAGTTACTTCTGGAAACTCGCATACAGAATAATCTGCTATGTTAACACACCCTCCTCCTACATTTACAGCTCCATAATCTGGATCTTCGGAAGCCAATAAATTAGGACAATTAGGTCCTGAGTATCTAAAAAAGTTAATATAGTTTATTACATCTAAATGTCTCCAATTATCTGAAGCAGGATTTAAAATTGCATGGTAAGCCTTGTTCTCTATGTTATTAGGCATGGTTTCAAAACTGTAATAATCATTTGTTATTAAGTCACCTGTTTCAACTACATAGTCAAGGTCCTCTACATTTTCAAAATATTCATTTAATTCTTGCTGATATATAGAATTATTTATTCCCTCCGAACTATTTTTTACAACAAACATTTCTTTTTCTTCTGTATTAGTATTGCAAGCTCCAGCAGTAGTTGAAGGACATACATAAACTGCCAACACTTGTTTAGGCTGTAAAGAATAAAATGCACAAGAACCATCATCAGTGTTTGCGTCTTCATTATAATTTTCAGCTTCAGAGTTCATACACCCAAATACTGCAGCTATACACATACTAGAATTATGAATTTCTGCGTCTGGGTTATAATTAAAAGCATCAGGGTTTCTACAACCTACAACAGCATCAGTTTTATCAATTCTATTTTCTTCTACATAGTCCATTGCAACATCAATATAGTCTTGAACAGTATTAGGTTTATTATTTTTTTGAGCTACATCTGGTAAGTAATCTTCATATATAGAACCATTATTTAAATCAAATAAATCTTCAATGTAATTTTTCATTACTTTAAATGGCCCTTGAGGGTTATCTTCAATTAAATAATTTAATCGTTGCATTTGATTTTTAGAAGGAAGTAAAGGTTCTATTCCATTACCATTGTAATACATTATATTAGCAAAAGTATTTATGTCTAATTTTCCATGCATAGTTTCTTCTAAACTATCAAATAAACCTATTGCAACTTTTCTTTTATAAAATTCTTCAAAAATTGTATTTGCAAAAGCATTGGTCGTATTAGAATTATGGTAACTTATTTTCATATCACCCTCTTGAATATAATAATTTTGCCAGTCTTCATGAGTTTCACCAAGTGATGTTAATTCTGATGATACAAAACTAGCTGCTCCTGTAGGAGAAGTATCGTATTTAAAAGGATTATACAAATCACTGTCTGGGTCAATGCTTCCAATTCTAAAATATTTATCTACAAAAGTTCTAAACCCGTACCCCCATGAATTGTACAAAGAGTTATCATTAATTTCATTTTGTAATATAAATTCTTTTGCAGCTGCTGCTACATTAGAATACTCATCTGGAAAAGTATAAATTTTTTCAGGATCGTATTTAATATTTTTTGGTATAGGAGCTTCGGGGACAAACCCAATATATATTGGAAAATTAGGAATATATAAAGGCTTTCCAGATGTACCTACGTTTATAATCCATTTAGGACTAGCAGAACTAGACCCTATATAGTCATACATATTATTTGCTTCATTACTTCCTTCCCCAAATAAAATTTTAAATAAAGTGTTAGACATATAATTTGCATATGAAGTTCCAGTTGTATTGTAAGATTTTATTTTTTCAACATCCCATAAATAATGCAATTTTAATTTTCTACTCCCCTCTGAACTCCAAACATGATCTCCAGTTGTAGTATTTATTTCTTCTCCTGTAACCTCATCTATTTTAGGAGTAAAAAATTTAAATGTATGAGTTAAAAAAGTATCTATATTATTTGTTTCAGCATATGATATTGTTTGGTTTTGATATAAACAAGGGCATATATCTGGGCTAAACATATCTTCTACTTTAGTGTTATCTGGAAACGCAGGAAAAGTATCATCGTACCATTCTAAAGTAAAAAACATTCTTAGATTTACTTTTGTATTATCGTCTTTTCTACAAACAGCATTACGTACTGTTATATTTGGTCCTTTTCGCACACTACTTTTTCCAATAATAGGTGCAGTACGAATAAAACGAACCATGCCTCCACCGCTCTTAAGGTTGTTTTCCGTGTAACCATTAATAAAATTGACGTGCCACGCGAAGTTAGTATTATAGGGCTCCGAAGAAGACCAATACAAACTGTCTACGAAATCGCCTATATTGCCATCTGGGCCTCCGTTTCCTATAGTGTTGTACATTTCTACAAGTTCATCTCTAGAAGGCAAGTACCAATCGCTATAGCCGTTTAAAGTAGAATTTTCTGCAAAAGTTATAGAATCATTCCAATTTAAACTAGTGCTTAAGTCTTCTTTAAAAGCTATAAATGCTATGTTATCCTCATTAATTTTAAAAATTATTCCTCCC
>Ga0222717_10003177_pt1 | contig 12429 bp, 14 predicted proteins | sample C33_18DmetaG_FD_165053 | JGI IMG/M metagenome (GOLD analysis project Ga0222717, IMG submission 165053) | Estuarine water microbial communities from San Francisco Bay, California, United States - C33_18D | ecosystem: Environmental > Aquatic > Marine > Unclassified | place: USA: California...
TCAGACGGGTTCGTGCGTGACTCACTTCATCGATTGTGTTCGAACACAAAGTCCTTCCTTTCTCGGCTTTGAGGCCTCCGCGCCAACTGCGGAATTGGGTTGGGCGATCCTGATGTCAGTTGCCAAGGGGATGCCGGTCGATGTCCCCCTAGATCGCGAGCAGGCTAGACGGCACTTCTCATCATGAAGGCATGTGACCTTCAGGTGAATGGCTATGCCGGGGCGGACTTCTGCTCGTCTGATCTAACGGCAGAAGCTTTACACAAGGCTTGTCTAGCCCTTGAAGAAGATGGTGTTGAAACCATTCTTGCCACGGTGATCACCGATACCATGGATGCGCTGTGCGCGAAGATTTCGAATTTGGTTTGTTTGCGAGAAAGTGACCCCCTAGCAAAGCGACTTATCCATGGCCTCCATGTCGAAGGGCCATTTCTGAATCCCAAGACTGGATGGATAGGAGCGCACCCTGCAGATGCCGTGATTCCGGCAACACCTGATGATACCCAAAGACTCCTGGATGCCGGTGAGGGGTTGGTTAGGCTAGTCACGCTCGCTCCTGAATGTGATAATGGGATGGCGGCGACCAAGTCACTTCATGAGCAAGGCGTCGTCGTTTCTGCTGGTCATGCAAACCCGAGCATGGATCAACTCAAGGCAGGAATCGATCACGGATTGAGCATGTTTACCCACCTAGGGAATGGCTGCCCACTGACACTTGACCGTCATGACAATATCATTAACCGCGTGCTGCATCTTTCGGATCAGCTTTGGATTGGATTCATCCCAGACGGCGCGCACGTTGACTTCTTTGCGCTCGATCACTACCTCAATCTCGCCGGGGAACGCGCCTTTATCGTGACCGATGCCATTGCCGCTGCCCGTATGGGGCCTGGTCGTCACCGGCTCTCTGGCATGGAAGTTGAGGTTGATGAAAATGGAGTCGCCCGCAGGCCTGGCTCGCCTTATTTGGCGGGTTCGACGCTTACCATGCCGAAGGCTCGGGAGAATCTTGCAAAAGCGTTAGGGAGATCAGATTCTGAGATTGATCGATTTGTAGCCATTAATCCTCGATTGGCTCTCGGACTCACTCCCACGCAAACATCATGAAGCGACTTCTAAACTCTATTGGGCCAGCCATCATTGTGGCAGCGATCGTTCTTGGGCCTGGCTCGATTCTCACCAGCTCGAAAGTGGGGGCGCTTTATGGTTATCCGGCCCTCGGCATCGTCGCTCTTTCTACGGTGCTCTTGATCGGCATGGTCGCCCTGGCGGCGCGCATCGGCGTGATCTATGAAGATAGTCCGTGCGATCAGATAGCCAGTCGTTTAGGGAGACCCGTTGCGGTTGCTGTTGGCCTGATCGTCTTTGGTCTCGTTGCCATCTTTCAGTTCTCGAACAACGTGGCGATTGTTTCTGGGTTGGCGCCTCTCTTTGAATCTGCGGATGGCTCCGCTCCTTGGATCAGCAAGGGATCTGGAGTGACCCTTGTCCTCTTGGGCTTCAACGCTTTCGTGATCTTCTGTCTCTATCGCTTACGTCATCTTTATCGCTCGATTGAAAAGATCATGAAAGTGCTTGTCGGACTGATGGTCGTTGCCTTTCTCATCAATTTCGCAGTCGTCCTCTTCAGTCCACGTGGGTATGTGCCGGTGAGCCAAGAAGGGTCTCGTGAACTCATGCCCCTCTTGGGGCTCATGGCCACCACGTTCTCCGTAGCCGGCGCGTTCTATCAAGCCTATTTGGTGAAAGAGAAAGGTTGGACCCTGACGGATGCACGTCGAGGCGTCTTCGATTCGGTGATGAGCATCAGCATCCTTGGCCTGGTTACCGCCGTCATCCTCATCACGGCGACCCGGGTTTTCCACGGGCGCCCGGAGCCAGTAGCCCTGTTGGGGGTGGGCGATGTGGCCCGGCAACTGCAGCCTCTGTTCGGCTCTTGGGCAAAGGTAATCTTCTGTGTGGGGATCTTGGCAGGAGCTACCAGCTCGTTTCTGGTGAATGCTCTTGTTGGGGGAACGGTGCTTTCGGATGCGCTGGGGAAGGGGAGTCGTCTGCAAAGTCCGTGGCTGCTCGGTCTCACGACACTCGCCTTGCTCTCGGGAATGCTTATTGCCCTTTTCAATTTGCAGGATGCCAAGATCGGTTCAGTGACTCTCATCACGGTGGCTCAGGCGCTCACCGTGATTGGACTCCCGGCGCTGGCTCTCTCGTTGATCTACCTGGGGACGCGCCCAGAACTGACCGGAAATCGCCGGGTGCCGCCCTGGATCATTATCTTGGCCATTGCGGGATTTATCGTGGCCTGCGTGTTGGCGGTGCGCATGATTCTTTTATTAGCAGCGCGTTGACCCAAATCAGCCCTACCATCGTTCGATGGTAGGGCTGGGCTGTTTAGAATGTCACGCGGGCGATCTAACGAAGTCCGCGGCGCTGGCTAGAACGACCGCTATTATTGCTACTGCTAGAGCGGGATGAGCTGCTGCTTCTCATACGTCCCGAGCTGCTGCTGTTAGATCTTGAGCTCGATGAAGACACTGATGGGGGCGGCGGAGCCGAAGACCGGTTACTCGAAGCTCTTGAGGGCGTAGAGCTTGAGGAACGACTACGGGTTGGAGCCGCCGAACGTGAGCGGGTTGGCGCTGAACTCGATGCTCGGTTGCGAGTCTGCATTGGACGCGAGGTTGTGCGCGACTGGGTGGTTGTGCGCGCTTGGGGTGAACTGCGTCGCACTGTGCTCATGCGCGTCGTCGGAGTAGAGTTCTTGCGGATATTGGAGCGGCTCGTTGCTCCTGGAGAACGCACAGAACTGACACTGCTACGTCCCGAACTTCGGACCGAGCTAGTACTGTTGGGCACATACTTTGTCTCATTGCCTGAGAGCTGATTGTATCCGCGACCACTATTGGTCACATAGGTACCACCGCGATTGCTCGTCCGATCGCCGCGCGAGGTGGGGCGTTTGTTGCGACCATCGATCGTGGGATTGCGGTCACGCCCGCCCCGATCGTAGCGATCTCTGCGGTTGCGATCCTCCTTGTAGGTACGGTGGCCATAGCGCCGATGATGATCCGCTTTATGGTAGTAGCGGCGGCCATTGTAGAGATAGTAAGGACACCTGACGCCGCCGATAGCGTGGTAGTAGGTAGTGTAGTTCCGAAAGAACGGCGAACCATAGTAACCACCGCTGATGCTTCGGGGATAGTAGATATTGGTGGTGTAGGCGGTGTCATAGTAACCGCCGCTACCGTAGTAGCCGTCATCGTACACTGAATTATAGTCATAATAGTGGCTATCGTAATAGCAGCTGGTGAAGCTAACCAGCAGAAGGACGCTGGCAGCAAGTGAGGCAAAGAAGCGTGTTTTGTTCATAGGGCTAAGAGGGTAGTCAATCGTGCGTGAGACGAGCGTGTCCTCCTCTCTATTCAACATTTCTTAGAGCTCTCTGGGAAGCCTAGGGTAAAAGAAAGCGGGAGATCTAGCCTCAATCGATGCAGAGCGGTGTTCCTTCGGGTGCAAGGTCGAAGAATTCCATGACCTCATCGTTCCTCATTCGCACGCATCCGTGGCTCACTGGCTGACCGAGAAGATCTTCCTGATTGGTGCCGTGAATGTAGATATACCGGGACTGCGTGTTGGCGTTGTCCTCATCCAGGCCCACCAGGCACAGAATACGGCTGAGGATGAGGTCTTCATCACTTTCATCGCCCAGTGCCCATTCTCCAACGGGTTTCCGTCCCCTGAAGATGGTGCCCATAGGAGCCTCGTGCCCAAACTTCTCGCCAATCTCGAACCGGCCCAAGGGCGTGCAATTACTGCCTTCCTCACACCCTGTACCATTGGCTGCCGTGGAAATGACATAGCTACGAATCTCTTGATCGCCTTCATAGAGCCGAAGACACTGCGTTTCGACCGAGACCTCGATTCGCAAATTACTCATTTTAATCCACGCTAACCGTTTCCGTAAGTTTCCATCATCCTGCGAATCTTGCCTTTGAGGCTGACCTTAGCCGCCGCAGGCATGCGATCGATGAAGAGTTTCCCATGCAAATGATCCGTCTCGTGCTGGATGGCTCGACTGAACAAGCCATCGGTCTCAATGACTAACGTTTCCCCATCCAGCGTGGTAACTGTAGCCTTCACTTCGATAGGCCGCTTGATCATGGCGCGAATGTCAGGAAAACTTAGGCACCCTTCTTGTTCAGAAACCTTGGGATTGATCAGTTCCAACTTGGGATTGGTAAAGATGAGAGGCATGATATCCTTCATCTCGGTGTCTTCGCCATTCACCCGTAGATAGGAGATGCAATCGGAATCGTGAGACACGTCAATCACTGCGAGCTGAATTGGCACGCCTATCTGTGGTGCGGCCAGGCCAACGCCTTGGGCCTCGACCATCGTCTCAATCATGTTCTGAGCCAGCTCACGCGTCTCCGAAGTCACCTCATCGACGGGCTTGCATTTCGCCCGCAGGACAGGATCGCCGTAGATGACTATGGGAAGGACCATGATGTGAGCTCGTTAATGAAAGATAGTTTACGAGCCGTGGACCTTCACGCCAGTCTTTAGGCGCAGTGCATTCAAGTGGATGAAGCCGCTCGCATCGTCCTGGTTGTAGGCGTTGGTAGGATCTGCTTCCATCGTTGCCACATCAGGATTGTAAAGGCTGAGCGGGCTTCGAACCCCCGCAGAAATGACATTCCCTTTATAAAGCTTGAGACGGACCTCACCGCTCACATGCTTTTGTGACTCCGTGACCAGGGATTGGATAGCGAGACGCTCGGGTGCAAACCAGAACCCGTTGTAGACTAGCTTGGCATATTCCGGAATGAGACCATCACGCACATGCATGACTTCGCGATCCATCGTGAGACTCTCCATTTGTCGATGTCCACGAAGGAGGATAGTGCCGCCTGGCGTCTCATAGATACCTCGGCTCTTCATACCAACGAAGCGATTCTCAACCATATCAATGCGCCCGATCCCGTGCTCGCCCGCCAACTGATTCAATACGAGCATCACTCCTAGTGGGTTCAGCAGTGTATAGCCGTCTTGCCCGCCCGGGGACTCTAGCCCTTTCGCGGCGACCATTTCACCGAGACGCTCGCTCTTCAGACCGATGCAGTTTCCTTTATCGAAAAGCATCTGAACATACTCGGGCTTATCAGGAGCCTCCTCGGGAGACACGCTCAGAACATACATGTCACGATCTGCTTCCGTGCTACCGTCATACCAAGGATCTTCTAACACACCACTCTCAAAGCTAATGTGGAGGAGATTACGATCCATCGAATAAGACTTCGACGCGGAAGCCTGCACTGGAATGTTCTCCTTCGCTGCGTAATCGATCATCTCGGCCCGGCCCGGAAAATCGTCGCGAAAGACCTGCATGCGCCACGGCGCAATCATCTCGATGTCAGGAGCGAGGGCCGCTGTGGAGAGTTCGAAGCGTACCTGATCATTGCCTTTGCCGGTGGCTCCGTGGGCGATGGCATCCGCACCCTCCTTGCGAGCGATGTCGACCATGCCTTTTGAAATGCATGGTCTGGCGATGCTGGTGCCTAGAAGGTACTGGCCTTCGTAGATCGCTCCTGCCTGGAACATCGGGTAAATGTAGTCCGCCGCAAAGTCCGCCCGCAGATCGTCAATGTAACATTTGGAAGCGCCGGTGCTCAGCGCCTTCTCTTCCAATCCATCCAGTTCCTCCTCTTGGCCGACGTCCGCGCAATAAGCGATGACTTCGGCGCCGTAGTGGCTCTTGAGCCACTTTAAGAGAACTGAGGTGTCTAAACCTCCCGAGTAAGCGACGACGATCTTCTTCATGTTTGCTTGTGTTTGGCGGGGCTATACAATCAGCGCGTGAATCTGTCATCCGATTCTTCGAAATCTCCTCTCATGAATCCTTCCGTTTCTTCCCGACGTCACTTCCTGCAAACAGTTTCGGCCAGTGCACTCGCTAGTCTTGCTCCAATGAGTACATTTGCTCAAGTCCCTTCAGCGCGGAAATGGACGCTCAACCTCGTCGGTGGTGCCATTGGCGTGAACGTCGGGCAGAAAGAAATCATCGCCCTCGCTCAGAAATACGGATTTGAGTCGGTCGAAGCCCGTCCTGGAGAACTTGCCACGATGGAACCAGCAGCGATTCAGGAACTGGCGGCCTCAGTCAGCGAAGCAGGCCTCCAGTGGGGTTCCGCCGGGCTGCCTGTGGACTTTCGAAAGGACAGGAACACTTTCAAACAGCAGCTCAGAAAGCTGCCAAAGATGGCCAAGGCCCTCCAGACCGCCGGCGTGGATCGCGTGAGCACCTGGATCATGCCCACTCATGCCGAGCGCACCTATTTGGAGAATTTCGAACTTCATTCCAATCGCCTCAGACGCGTGGCCGAGATCCTCAAAGATCATGGGCAACGCCTTGGCATGGAATATGTTGGCACCCAAACGCTCCTCGTACGTGACCGCTATCCCTTCCTTCACACGTTAGCAGAGACTCAAGAACTCATGGATAGCATCGGCACCGGAAATGTAGGCGTCGTGCTCGATAGCTGGCACTGGTGGACTTCAGAGGATACTTTAGAGCAAATCCAACAGTTGAAGGGTGAGGACGTGATCCTCGTAGATGCCAACGACGCCCCTAGAGGCGTCGCTCGCGAAGACCAACTCGATGGAAATCGCCAGCTTCCAGCATCCACAGGAGTGATCCCAATCAAAGGCTTCCTTCAAGCATTGACGACCATAGGCTACGACGGTCCCGTGCGTGCTGAGCCCTTCAATCGGACATTGAACGATCTTGAGAACGATGCGGCGTGCCAAGCTACGATTGATGCCCTGAAGAAAGCTGTTGGTCTGTTAGGACACGAGCAATGAGGAAGAGGATTCTATCGATGGCATTACTATCGGCGGTGAATGCGATCGCTGCCGTAAGCGTGCTTCGATTGATCCAATATCTTGAAGATGGTTTCGACCATACCAACCATGGAAAAATCGTCGATCTGTCGGGGACCTTATCGCAAACGATCTTCGAACTGCCCGTAGGCTGGATGCGCCGTTTCGTGATTGAGATCGATGGTAAAAAGTGTATTCGTTCCAAAGCAGTTCGGAGACTGCAAGTCAGTGCAATTGGCTCGATCACGTTGACTATAGAGTAGGAATCTTGGACATGAATTCTCCAGAGATTCTAGATAAGATCGAGGCAGGAACTTTGTGCAAGCTTACCGTCAACATGACGGATTTGCCAAATCTAGAGTCCTCGGTGTGGCTCGCTTACGTGTATAAACCGTGCGAGTTGAAACGGCAGACCAAGCCCATAAACGCTTGCGCAGACGGCAGCGGGTCTCTCCTGAGACCATGACGTCATGCAGAGTATTCGTGTCTATTCGTGGTCTTAAGCTTGTCCGGCGCCACGGATTCCGTCAGCGTTTCCTCATGATACGTCGGTTTCTTGGTCTCCTCCCCCTCGCCTTCCTACCCAATCTCATGGCTACACCCGAGGCCTTCGAGATCGGCCGACGCCAAGTCTCCGAATTGCCTAAAGGAAAAGAGGCTGACGGCATCCTAGGCGACTTCGTGTTGCGCAATGACGTAGTCGAAGCGCTCATTTCCCACAACGCCCCGAATCGGCGGGCAAACATGACGTCTTTCTACGGTGCTGATGGCACGACGCCCGGCTGCCTCTACGACTTAGGTCTGCGAGGCGCTACCAATGACCAAATCACGCTCTTCTCGCCGTTGGGGCAGCGCGGCAATGTATCCTACGTCAGAATCGTGGAGTCTGGTGATGATGGTAGAGCGGTTGTCGAAACCAAAGTATCCAGTGCGATCAATGAAGGCGTCGAGGTGACGCATGGCTATCATTTGCGCGATGGCTGGCAGGGTGTCCTCATCGTGAGTAAGGTCCTGAACAAGACCAATCAGGCGCACGTGTTCAAAGCTGCGGACACCTGGAAGAGCTTTGACTCGGCAAGAGTAGGGACCCTCGAAGGCATTCAGTGGGCAGACGCCGTGGATCCTGCCGATAAGGCAGGCTACGCCTACACTTGGTGCAAGGAGGAAGGCAGTGTGCTCCCCTCGGGCAGTGAAGTGAGTCTAAAGCCTGGGGAATCCATCCAACTGGCGCGCTTTCTCGCGGTTGGAACGTCGCCAGCCCATGCCGTGGGCCTTGTTGCTGCCAGAAACGGAGACACTGGCCGGTTCGTGAGAAAGTTAGTCGATGCCAGCGGTGAACCTGTGGTGAGGGCAACCTTGCAAATACACTATCAGAGCGGCGACAAAGAGAAGATCCTGCCTGCCTGCCCTGATGAGCAAGGCATCATTGATCTAGCGCTTCCAGTCGGTAAACACAAGATGACCATCCGAGATCAAGGGCGCTCGTCACAAAGTTTCGAAGCGACGATTGCGGTAGAGCAGAAGGATGAGGCCACGTTGACTCTGGGCGCTGTATCTCAGGTCCGCTTGGCTATCCACGATGACATCGGCAGGAGTACTCCGTGCAAAGTGCAGTTTATTGGAATCAGCGGCACGCCTTCGCCGAAGCTGGGTCCCAACAACCGGGCTCACGGCTGTCTCGACCAGTATCATTCTGAAACCGGCGCGTTTGCAGTGCCACTGGATCCGGGGCGCTATCGAGTCGTCGTGACCCGAGGCATTGAGTATTCACATCTCAGCAAAGAGATTCTGCTAGAACAAGGTGCTGAAGTGGAAATCACAGGCGTCCTCAAGCGACTCGTGCAGACTCCAGGGTGGGTCAGCGCCGACTTCCACAACCACTCCACACCGAGTGGCGACAACACCTGTGGGACCGATGACCGGATGATCAATCTCGCGGCCGAACACATCGAGTTCGCTCCGACCACCGAACACAACCGGTCCTATGACTGGCGTCCCCACCTGAAAAAATTGAAGCTTACGGACTACATTCAGACGGTGCCGGGTGTGGAACTGACCGGATCAGGAGCGCACTTTAACTCCTTCCCATTCAAACCGGATCCGCTGGCACAGGATGGGGGTGCCCCCGTCTGGCAGAAAGATCCACGTCTAAACGCCATTACACTTCGCGAGCTACAAGGCCAGAATCCTGACCGTTGGGTGCAGATCAACCATCCAGACATGACCGAGAATTTCATTGATCGTGATGCCGACGGTCGAGTTGATGGCGGTTATCTCACTTTGGGAAAGCTCATCGACGGGGTAGAAACGCAGAACTATTTGGGAACCGATATCTTGTTAGGTGCACCCTACAAAATCGTCAAAGAACCCAAGACACTGGCCCGTCAGATTCGCTATGTACGAGAGTTCATCTGGCTACAGCTCTTGAACCAAGGGCACAAGATCTGGGGAGTCGCCGTCGCCGATGCCCATACTGTTCACGGCAATGGTGTCGGCAGTTGGCGAAACTACCTTCCGTCTTCATCAGACAATCCGAGTGAGATCGATTGGCGCGAGATGGTGCAGCAAGCCAAAGGCGGACGCCTCATTTGTACCACTGGGCCGTTTCTATCCGTAGAAACAACCGATGGCACGATCGCCGGTGGCAGTACCCGTGCGAGTGGCTCAATCGACTTGAAAGTACAAGTGCAATGTACCGACTGGATTTCCATCGATCGCGTGCAAGTCCTCGTGAATGGCGCTCCGCGACCTGATCTCAATTTCACGAAGAAAACGCACCCCAAATGGTTCCAGGATGGTGTCGTCGTCTTCGATCAGACGCTAACAGTCCCTCTCAGCCAAGACAGCCACCTGATCGTAGTCGCCTATGGAGAGCATTCGACGCTAGTCACCGGCTATGGCTCTAGCGCACAAGCGACCATGCATCCGTGCGCCTACAACAACCCGATCTTTATCGATGTGGACGGCGGCGGCTTCACTGCAAACGGCGACACATTAGGCTACCCATTGCCGACAAAGAATCTTACCATCGGTCAAGTTCAAGGCAACTTGGAAGGTGGTGAGAGCACGCGCTAGCAATAATAGATTCCTTCTTAGAATTCTGTCTATGTTCTGCACTAGTCTATCAGTGTCGTCTATTGCACTTCAGTGCTATCGCTGCCTACCAATTTCCCTCGTAGATTCCGAGCCTTCCATGGTCCTCTCCATCAGTCTTGATCGAGATGGACAGGCGTCGCCTCGCACACTTTCTCCCAGCCGGGGAAGTTCCAGGTATTCGGAAATCCTGCGCATTGGTCAGGCTTCGCTGGATTGATCGTGCAATCAATCCCATCGAGAAAGATACACTCATTGTTAGGTTTCTCAATGAGCGTCAGCCCTTGCCGATTGGCACGCACCTTGGTGTACTGCTCTACAAACTGATCCACCGGCATCTCTAAGTAGGAGGCAATGGCATCGATCTCGCGATCGCTCACGACCACTTCGCCTGGCCACTTACAGCAGTTGCTGCAGCGGTGACATTGATAGAAAACTCGTTTCGAATCCGCCACGGAACCTCTAGAAATCCCACACCAAGGCAGCGCCAACCTGAGAGCTTTCCTTGTCGTCCGAGCCATTCGATTGATTAAGAAACTCTCGTGTGTAATTCAATCGAACGTTCACATCCTCGTTTAGAGCGGTTTCTACGTAGGCGTTGAAATCCAGGTCCCAATTGGCAGAATCGCGAGGATCCAAACTGTAGCTTAGGCCCTGACCAAGAGAAACCGAATCGGTCATCTTCCATTTCAAATCCTGTTGCACGTGCGCCTTGTAGGCCTTGCCATGTTGGTCTTCACGTTCTGCATCCGTGATCATCTCAGCCTTGAATCCAGGTGTGATATTGACCGCGAACTCCTTCTCCTTTACCGGCGAATAACCGACTCCAACCGTTTGTGAAACCTCAGTTCGATTCTTCGTCACGTGATCAACCTCAGCCTTGGTCTCAGCCTGGACATAGAGCAACTCCTTACCACGATGCCGCACGCGCTGTGAGATTCCGTATCGATCATCGGACGTCTTATCTTCTTCGCTGCGATACTGATAGTATGCCTTCCATTCAGCTTCGTTCTTCTTCGTCTTATAAGCCAGCTTCCCATTCGCGGACAATTCTGTCGTATCCGACTTGTCGTTATTCCTGTCAGAATAGCCAACCCCTAAACGTCCTTTCCAATTTTCAGGCAATTTGAAAAACGTTTTCTTCGGAGCCGGCGACTCTTTCTTGGCGGCCACTGGAGCTAGGCGAGGGGATTCTGCTTTCGCTTTGGTCGTATCGTTGCTAGATGCCTTTTTCTTATCAGATTGAGAACTGGAAGTGGTCACTGACGGCGTTCTGGAAACCTCTGAGACAGCGCTGCGAGGAATCTCCATGGATTGTGGCAGCAACGGCGACTGGAAGACGACACACTCGCCATTCTCAGAAACCACGGTCCCTTGAAGCCTGTCGCCGTTGGTGAGCGTGATCGTGTCGGCTACAGCCAATCCGAGACCAAAGATCCAAATGCCAGAAATCTTCCAAAGAGATAGTGCCATGAGGGCAGCCTCAGAGTGCATGGGAACGGTGTCAACCAGGGCTCAGGCTATAACTTAACACAATATTTCATAGTGAGCCTGCAGCCTTGACCGTTTCAAGATTTGAGATGTTTTGATGGTGTCGTTTTTCAGTCTCGAATATTCTATCGTCAGCAAGCGGCAAACGTTAAGCCACTCACATCGGTTTCACTGCATGCTTATCGTCGGTTGAGCGCGTCCAGAGGCGAACAAATCACAGGCACAGTCGTTCCCAGGAGACCACAGAAGGCAAGAAGTTCGGGGTGAGACGGTCTGCAGAACAAGAAGATCCGCATTGCCTCCACCCATGGGAATACCCAAATGCATCCAATGACACCATTTAGTGTGCGGGCACCAGTCTCGTTGATGGCTGGGTCTGGAGAGATAGTGGATCTCGTTGATGAAGAGAGGGTTGTTGCGCGACGCCAGAGTTTAGGTGCGGACTATCGCGATGCCGTGCCCAAAATCCTGTGCTTTCCTCTCATCAGATCACCATTTATAACTTAACACAATATATGTCATATAAAATGCCAATGCCAGATGACTGTCGGGAACTCCTCGGTGCCTCCATTCTTGGAATCAAGGACTTCCATCCCTTTGAAGCGGATTACGATCGAAGCGCCATGACACTAGGCTCTTACGATGGCGGGACTGGTCGAGGCTAAGGCGTGAGCCAAGAATACGAGCGGCGACCAACAGCACTGGGCAATTCTCGTGAGATCCAGGTAGGAATCTATCCTTAGTCCTTCTAGATCTCTGGTCTATTATTTCGTGAATACTCGGAAATGCGCTGAGTCACTTGAGATTCGGTCGCTTCGGGATGACCGTATAATTTTGATAATCCCAAGCGGACGTCGGGAAAAACTGATGTTGTTATGTGTGGGAGAGCTTGGCAAGTCCCTGACAGGTAATCATTGGAACTCCGAGATCTAAAACCTACGATCTGGATGAGACGTTAGCTTGAGA
>Ga0222717_10003180_pt1 | contig 12424 bp, 13 predicted proteins | sample C33_18DmetaG_FD_165053 | JGI IMG/M metagenome (GOLD analysis project Ga0222717, IMG submission 165053) | Estuarine water microbial communities from San Francisco Bay, California, United States - C33_18D | ecosystem: Environmental > Aquatic > Marine > Unclassified | place: USA: California...
TTCGTATCTTAGTAGAGTTTCCACTTCCTGCAACGTGAAGTGGCTCAGATGGACTTCCAGTTCCAATTCCTACACGCTCACTTGAGTCAATTGTTATGGCAGTAGCATCACCATTATCTGTAATTGAACTTGGTACATCAGCAGTCGTTGCTAGTGTGCCTGTAGAATCGGGTAGTGTAATCGTTCTGTCTGTACTCGTATTAGGAGCAGTTACAGTTAGTACCCCTGTGCCTGATGCGTTACCTTGTATTTTAACTTTACTCATTATGCTATCACCCAAGTTGAACCCGTTGGAATCGTGACTGAAACCCCTGAGTTAATTGTAATCGGACTTGCTGTAAGTGCATTATTGCCACTTGTAATGCTGTAGTTAGCGCTTATAGTATGAGAATGTTCATACAGCGCTTTGTCTGTAGTATTTCCACCACCTACTGCTGTCCAAGCTGAACCATCGTAAATCTCAGCGCTAGAATCTGTTGTGTTAAATCTAATAAAGCCTGTGGCTGGTGATCCATCTCTTTGACCTGTTGTACCTACTGGAAGTTTAGCAGAGCCTGTTGCAGAGGTTTTATCAACAATAGAAGCTACACCATCAAGTAAATTAATTTCTGTAGCATCTGAGGTAATTGCTGTGCCACCTACTTTCCATTGACCTGCAGTTAAATTTGGCTTAATGGCTGTAGTGCCATCTAATAGATCATCAATTGCATCTAAGTCATTATTAAGTTTTGTTCCCCAAGTATCGTCTGAAGCATCTACTTCAGGCTTGACTAGGTTAAATGTAGTTGTAGTAGTATCTGCCATATCTTAGTCCGTTAATGTTACTGTTGTTGTAATTTCAGGAGTTTGCGCTCCACCGTTAGTATACACCGTTACAGTTTGTTGTCCAAGCGAGTTGCCTACTGGGATAGTTGTGTCAAATGATCCACCACCACCTCCCATTGATTCACCAGTCACTTGTATTCGTATATTTGTATAACCAGTTACATCTTGATCAATTGCTGTATACCATCCTTGTGCGTAACTTCCACAATCTCCTCTACCTGTATGAACTGCACCACTAGGTTCAGCTCCAGCTATTTCTACTTTACCTGCACCATCATATTTAACATATAAATAGTGATCTATACAATGCCTTCTAGTGTCTGTGTATGATACTGCTGGCAAACCTTCTGTCCATACTTCTGTACCATTAAAGAACACTTTATCCATAGACGTACCATTAAAAAATACTTCTTTAGTTTCCGATATATCTGTTCCGTTAATAAATAATCCCATTACGAAGTTTGTATATATAAGTTCCCACCTGATGTCCAAATTTTAGCCATGCCTTTCGTTGATTGAGTAGCAAAAGGTGTAGCTGTTTCTACAAATGCAGTTGTTGCCACTTGTGTTGTATTAGTACCACTAGAAGCTGTAGGTGCAGTCGGTGTGCCTGTAAGACTTGGACTTGCTAGATTAGCTTTAGTATTAATTTGTGTTTGTACATTAGATGTAACACCATCCATGTAATTAAGTTCAGCAGTTGTAGCTGTAACTCCATCTAATATGTTTAATTCAGCAGTTGAAGAAGTAACTCCATCAAGTTTGTTTAATTCAGCAACAGTAGACGTAATGCCATCTAATGCATTTAACTCTGCTGCAGTTGATGTAACAGCAACACCACTTATTTTCCAACTACCTGCTGTTAGATTTGGTGTTATTGCAGTTGTTCCATCTAGTAAATCGTCTAAGGAATCTAAATTTGTATTTATTTTTGTACCCCAAGAACTTTCACTAGCGCCAACTTCAGGTTTAGTTAAAGAATAAGTTGTAGTTGTTGTATCAGCCATTTATTTCTCCTAAAAAGTTCCTTGCCATACTCGAAATTTGTCAAATTCACCACTTAATATATTTTTTCTGACAACTTCTTTACGAGCTTCAATATCGTTCCAATTCACTCCTGCGTCTTTGCACCATTGCGCCATAATATGTAAAGGTATAGAACCTACAAGACGATTTTCACCACTCAAACCTACTTTTGCTTTTCTTAAATCTTCAGCTCGATCTAAGCTCGGTTGATTATCAAATGTACGTGCAACTTCAATTTTATCGTCTTTGCGGTTGTACTGTATTTGTTCTTTTGTTTTCATATTATCTTAAATTTGGTGTGGGAAACTTAGCTCAAATCTCCCACTTTAAGTGTGGGGAGATTAAGGAGGACTCCCCACACCCAATATTCTACCTCATTATGAAGTAGTACAGTCAGCAACTAAACCTGAAGCCTTCTCGTTCTTAGAGATAAGCGTAAGTTCAGTTAATACTTGACGTTTAGTTGAGTCACCAGTTTTAGCTAACTCTGTATTCTTAGTTGGTCTAAGAACACCACATGCCCACATATCTGATTGCATAATCCAAACATCACGACCTCTGTTTTCTCTGCTAGGAACAAAATCAACTGTTCCCCACGGAGTTACATACACGTCTACTGCATTTACAACAGCGTTAGTACCACCAACTGAAGCTCCAATTGTAGAGCGTTGGTTGTTCATACCAGTAAATGCTAGTGCTTTGTTCATTTGGAACGCACTTAGATATACAGTATCAGGCTTACCACCTTCTTCCCAAATAGACTGCATAACACTATCAAAGTCTGCTTGAGAGAAAACAGTAGCTGTACCGTCAGTACGAGCTGTAGCACCTGGTACTGAACCAGTTGGGTTTGCACCACCTGATCCACCAATGTTTGCAACATTAGTTGTCACGTATGCTCCACAACCAGCTAGTTCACGAGCCGCTGATGCTGAACCTGTTTCGTACTTATTGTTATCAAACAAAGCCTTCTCAATGTCTAGCTTTTGCTCTTTAGCAATTTTTAACACTTGATAAGCCATCTCAGCTGAACGACCTGCTTTGTCAAGTCCTTCGTCTGTATCAGGGATTATCACCGCATTTTTAAAAATTTGTGTGTAATTCCCGAGGCGGGTAGTGGCTGTACGTGCTTCACCTACAGTATCGTCACCTTCAATGTGAGCGTTAGCTGCTGATGATCTGAGTGCATCTGTTTGCCACTCATGGTAAGTGTTACTTGCTTTTACTTTTTTCAGCGATGAGTAAAAAGGAGTTTCTTCAGGAGAGATGTCATAAATAACATTCTCTAAATCCTCACGAATACCTTTAACGTCATAGCTATCGAAAGTATTACTTGGCTGTGCCATAATATTTCTCCATTAACTATTTAAAATTAATCCAAGTGCATCATCGATGCTACCTGAATCCCTAAGTTTTGCCTTTTGGCGAGAACGTACTTTAGCATTAGAAGTAGGTTGTTTCTTAGCGCCTGGTTTCATCATAGGTTTCGCTGACTTTAACTTTTGTTTAGCCTGTGATTTGCCTTTTAATGTAGCCTGATACCTCATGGCATCGTGTAACACTTTAATCGCTCTGTGATCTGTAATCTGCGAAATTTCTTCAGTAGTATAACCATAATGATTTGTTCCGTAAGTTACAAGTTCTTCCTTTAGTGCAGTTGCTCTTTTAGAGTCTGCAAACTCAGGAATTTCACGTTGTAATATTTGCATTTGTTCTCTTAGATACGCTTGTTTTGCAGTTGCTTCAGCTTCACTTGTTTTTTGTGATACCTGTTGCAATTGCGCCATATGTGCATCATATTGCGCTTTCTGTTCTTCATACTCTAAGTTTTGTTTCATGTACCCGATAGGATCGGCATCAAACAATTCTTTTGTAGGTTTTTCAGGTGGCGCTGAAATATTACCATTTTGTAGCGATTGATACAACTCAGCTAATTGCTGACGTTCATTAGTCAAGGCTGCATAAACTGCTTCAGCTTCTTTCTTTTGCGATGCAGCATCTTGCATACCTTGTTGGACATACTTTTGCCCACTATAGCCTTGCTTTAAGTCATCTAAGGTTACTTCTTCTTCTTTACCATTAACTTTAACAGTAAATCTTTGAAGTTCTTCTTGACTTGCATCCTCTAGGTGGTTTTCGTCATCCTCAGAAGCATAGATTTCTTCGTCTACTTCTTCAACTTCTTCTTGTGATTCAACTTCTTCTTCAATATCCGATTCAGCAGTAGCTTCAACTTCTTCAGTTTCTTCTTCTGTTATCTGTTCTTCTTCAATTACAGCTTCAGTTGTTTCTTCTTGTACTGGCTCTAGTATGCTACTTAAAGCACTATCTACGTCAGTTACTTTAGGTTCAGTCGTAGTTTCACTCACGGTGCTGATTCTCCTTTAGTTAGTTTATGATTAAACATTACTTCATCCGTTTGTACGGAGTCGAAATAATCGTCAATCTTTCTAAGCGCACATATCATATCGTGTGCTTTCTCTCGCTGATCCGTTGTCGAATCTGCATTTACAAACACAGCTATTTGCTGATCTGTAATCTCTTTTAAAGCCAATTGAAACGTGTCATCAGCTTTTAATGTCCTCATTTTAGCGCTTTTTTCAACTATTGATAAGTTGTTTGCCACTAGAATCTACCTCCTGTGACAGCTTGTGCTGGTGATTCTTGTGGGTATCTAGCTTCTTGTTGTGCTAATTTAATATTCTCAACATCTACTTTTGTACCATATTGACCAATAATCTTAGCTGCATCAGTTAATAAATCTTGATCCATTCTATCACGCTCTCTATCATCAACTGCAATGGCTTTCTGTGCATCTATTTGAGCTTTTAACATATCCATTTCTGCTTTCTTATCAGCTTTGTATTGTTCTGCTTGTACTATTGCTTCTGCTTCAGTTAATTGTTGTTCAGCTTGTGCTTGTTGTTCTGCTTGTTGTTGCATTAACATAGCTTCTGTTTCAGGTGTCATTGGATTAAAGTAACGATCAACATTCTTAATTCCTGCTATACCTAACATATCGCCAAGTGTATTTCTAATACCTGTCATAGTAACTAAACCATTTTGTGCGCCATATGTTGACCATATCTGCATCTGCATAGTTAGTGCTTGATTTAATGCTGCTACTCTTGATTCTTCTCTACCTGTTCCTAATCCAACATTTACAGTCATATCCATAGAACTATTCCAAGAACGTGGATCAACTGGAACAAATTCTCCTGACAAACGCATAAGCGTTTCTTCACAGCTATTTTCTACTAACAACTTACACATTAATGTAAACAATCTTTTTAAGCCACCCTCTGCAATATTTCGAGCCATAGTTTCTATTTGTGCTGAACCTTGTTGTGCTTGTAGACGAGCCGCAGTAGCAGAGGTATTTTGTAATGCATCCGGGTCTAATCCCATTGAAGCTCTGCTTACACCAGTTTTAGCTTCTACAGCATCGTCTAAGTATTGCATCGCAGTTAATACCTGACCTGCGACAAAAGGAGTTGCAATATCGACAAGCGCTTGTGGTGACTTCATTCTTACAAGACCACCAATCTCATTGTTCATTAAATCGTCAACATTAACTTGCCCTTGTACATAGCCTTGTCTTGGTGAATTAGTTAGCGCTACGTTGTCCATCATGCCACGCATCATAGCTGTAGCAGAGTCTTGATCGTTCATTACTAAGTCTGCCACACTACGACCAAAGAACGTGTGTGGTTCAGGATCAATTTCAAATACTGCAAATGGCACATCACCATATGGCTCACATTCTAACAATTTGTTGTCACCACCTGCCATTAATATTCTATACATTGAAGCAACACCTGTACCCTCTTTATCCATTTTCATGTAGGCTTCTGTTACAGCAACTTTTTTCATGCTTATGTCTGCTGTAGAATGATCTTCGTCTTGTTCGTAACCTTTACGCTCAAACGCTTCAGAATCTGTATATGTGTCATCTGATGACAAACCTGACAATTGGCTTACTTCTTCAAAATCATAACCCATAGTAACAAGATCGCTTACTCTCATTTCTGACCTGTGAGCAACTACATAAGCATCTTCTACTGATTTTGCGTTACGATCTACTAAAAATTCTTCAGGTGGTACAGATTCTATGCATAACTTACCTTTTTCTTTGCGATAGCTTACTTTTAATGAATACTCAGGTGTTTCCATTTCCATGCCATCTTCACCCATTTCCATAGACATTTCCATAGATTGTTCTATAACTGTAGCATCAGGCTCATTAACAATAGCTAACATTTCTTCTTCTGTGACGTTGCTAAAGCTAAAAAATTCTTCTTCTGTGTTATCTTCCCACCAAATCTTCAATACACCTGTTTTTTTAATTAAAGCATCGTGTATTGCATCGTTTAAAAGCGTGTATCCACTTAATTCACTAAATTTGTAGTTACAATACCTTGTGGCTTGTTCTGCGCTTTTTACATCTTCTTGGCTTGTAGGTATAAACTCAACTGGATGTTCAGAAGATAAAAACACACGCATTAAGCTAGGTTTTATTGCTCTGATAGTATCTCGAACTTTTGTGGCTACAATTTTTGATCTACCATCTTCCTGACCAATGTCTACTTCACCTTCAAAGTAGCGTTGTGACTTAATACGATCTTCAGCAATCTCACTTTCAACAAAATTAATTGCACTTTGCACAGCATCATGCGCTATCTGTTGTACATCATCTTCACTCATTGCTTTTAATTCTGTATGTGCCATTGTTATTCCTTTATTGATTCTGTTTGTTTTCTGTCTGAGCTTGTAATTGATATAACATTTCTAACAATCCTGCAATGCCTTCATATTTTGGTGTAGGTAATTTATCTAATTTACCCATAATATAACCAGTTAGATTTGCAGTTTCACCAACAACTCTAGGTGATGAGGCTGCCAATGTAGCAGCATATGATATTGGATCAATTGCACCACCTACTGCTGCTACGGTACTTACACCAGGTGTAACTGCACCTTGAATACCTCTTGGCATTGTACTAGCAAATTGTTGTCCTGCTAATTCTGCAATAAATTTTTCCCCACCTTCATTTTCTAATAATTTAGCTAGTTTTGTTCTTTGACTAAAATTTGTATTTACATTGTCACGCATAATAGAATTTAATTTTCGTATTGCAGTATCAACATTTGCTCCTTTTTTTAGAGATAAAGTTTGCTCAATTTGTTTTATTAAATCTGATGCATTCATAAATTCTTTCATAGCTAAAGCATATCCTGGCGCTTGTTTTTTAATTGTATCGCCTACCGAATGATAAATATTTTGTGCTACTGCTCTAGCTGTTGCGTTATCCATAGGTATATCTTCAATAACTGACCACATTGTTTGTTTCATAGCATCAAAACCTTCTACGCTATGATGCGTTTCAGGTTTATTTCCTTTATATTCTGTAATAATGTCTTGCAATTTTTTTAAGGCTTTAACACCTTCAGCGTTTTTAATAGTTCCTTTATATCTAACAATATTATCTGCACGAAGCATTGCTTTATCTATATCTTCAAACTTTAATGCAGTAACATCTTGACTCCACAATTCTTTGTTTTTTCTATAATTATCTTGTTTATTTGCTTTCATAACATCAAGATCACGTAAAGCTGTCTGTAATACTTGCTCTAAATCACTTCCTTGACGTATCGCATTTGTAACAGTTTGTCCTTCTGCACCTCTACCAAGTCTATCGCCTTTTGTACCAATCGTACCTTCTTTAGCGCCTTCTCTTGCTACATCAACAACATTTGCTACAGCAGCACCTCCTGTACCTGAAGTGCCACCTGCTATTTCACCTGCTAGTTTTCCTGTTTTTGTAACTGCAAATTCACCTGCTTTTAAAGTAGCTGTAAATGGATCGGTCATTGTTCCTGTCTTTTGTAAAACATTGCCTACAGTAGTTGCTTTTGCAACGTTTGTAAGTTGTCCTGTTTTTGCCATAATAGCGCCACCACCTGACAATACTGTAGCTATATCCATAAGGACAGAAGCAGGATCAGTCGCAACTACGTGTTTTATTGAATCTTCGTTTTTATATTTATCTTTAAAATATTGACCTACTGCTAATGCCATTTCTTGGCTTTCTGCACTTTTACCTTCAGGATCAATCATGTTAACAACTTCATCAGGTAATACTAATTGCAATGTACCTGACATTAATTTTAATAAAGTTAATCCTGTTTCTATTGGATGAGTTACTGCTTCAACTATTTCTCCACCTGCTTTTATTGTTGACATTGGTAAATTTTGTCCACCTTGTACAACAGCCTGCGCCCAAGTTAAATCTTCAGGTTCACTTTCCCACGGATCAAGTTCTGCCATATTATTCCTTTAGTTTATTAACTTAAATGATGAAGGACTCTTATCGTCACCACCAACATATTCATATTTTTTGCCATTTTTTCCCTCAATAATATCTCCTATTTTATATTGAGCAATAGCTGTCCACATGTCATTCATATTTGGTACTGCGCCTGTGAAACCTTGAAACGTACTCTTGTTATCAGGATTCATTATCCATTCTAGTGAAGCATTATTTGCCATAGCAGCTTGTTCCATTGCTTCAATTAATAATCTTAAACGTCTTGCGTTTCTTTCAGGCGAAAGTTTAGGATTAAATGCTCTACTAATTAATCTTTCACCCTCTTTTTCAGTAAATTGCGCTCCTAATACAGCTTTTAAATTACGCTGAACAACGGACTCAATACTTTCACGAACATCAGTTGCACCTGGATTAATAAAAGCATTTACTAAATCCGGCGCCATTCCAACAATCGGGCCGGTCAACATACTATTTGGTTTTTCTAGTTCATACAAAGCATCTTTTAATTTAACAAGATTAGATATTTGATCTGCACCACCACCGTTTCTCCACTTTATAAGATCATCAATCATTTTTTTGTTATATTCAGTCCAAAACGTAATTTCTTGTTTGTCACCTAAATCAATTTTAGTTTGAGGTGTTTGCATATTAACAAATTCTAAATATCCAACTGGGTTTGGATCAGTTGTGTTAATTTTGTAATATTCGTATTCTTCTATACTTGTAACATCATTTGATGAAATACCTAATATTTGTAATTCGTTTTCAGGTATTTTGTCTGCGCCACCATAATGTTTTGCTAAATCTGTATATTTATCAAATTTTTCTGCTAACGCTGATGGTTTAGTAACTTTCATTGATTCTGTTACCGCTTGAGTAGGTGTAATAATGCCTTTTTCTAACATACTAACAAGGTCTGTACGACCATTAGGATATTGTGTAGATGTTAAACCTTGCAAATGCGTAATCGTAGCATTTGTTTGTTTTTCTAGTTGTTTTGATTTAAGACTTTTATCAATTGTTGAACGAAACGATGTGGCTAAATTGGCATCAGGATGCATACGCATAGAGTTCAATGCTAAACCCATTTTAGCTATCTTTTCATCACTTGGATTCCCTAACATATTTCTAATATTTTGTGTAAAACCACCCCCTTGTTGTGGTGCTTGTGCATATTGTTGATGTGTTGCACCAGGCATTACAGTTCCATCAGGCATGGTATGTGTAGCTTCTTTAGGCATTTCTTGATTGTTTTTATTACCAAGCATTTGCATTAAACCATTATTTTTACCAATTTGGCTTCCTATTAAACCACCTATTAGCATTTGTCCTAATCCTATTGCCATCTTATGCTCCTATCAAAGTAATGATGCACCTAATGTAAGGTAATCAAACAATCCTTTGTTTTGTGTTGTTGTCTGTGTTCCTACATTTGATAATGCTGGCACACCTAAAGCCTGGGTTAAATACCCAATACCTTGCGAAGGATGTCCAGTATAACCCGCGAATTTATTTTGACCTGCTGTCATAATTGCTTGTTGTAATGCTTGTTGCATTGCGCCTTGCGATCCAAGATTACTGTTTACAGTTTGCCCCATATTAAATCCAAGATTAGCCACATTACCTAATTGATTAGCTGCGTTTAATCTTTGAGCTGAACCTGACTGATTTGCAGATTGATTTGCTAATTGAGCTTGTAGATTATTATTAATATCATATTGCGCTTGGTTTTGTGCATTTTGAAAACCGGCTTGTCTTAATCCAGCAGTAGCACGAGCCATTTGCTCAGTCATGTTACGATCATTTTCTGACATTGCTATACCGTGACGAGAACCACCAAAAGCATTTGCCATTGAAGCACTTGCGCCTAATTGATTTCTATTTATCATGTTGCTACGTAGCATGTCATCTTGTGTAGCTTTAACAACTGCATCATCGTAAGGATTAGTGTATGGACTTAAATTTGTAGTAGCAAGTTGATTAGCTGTGACTTGTGTAGGTGTGTAACCTGTTTCATCTGCGCTAACTTGCCCAGCTTTTGTAATAGCATCTGCAGCCATTACATTGATGTTTGGTCTAGGTTGCGCTCCTATGCCTAAATTGCTTTGTGGTAGACTAGGTAAAGGGGTAATTCTATTATTAATTCCACTAGGTATTAAATTACCATTTTCATCTCTCATACCTTGTAATCCCCGTGTCTGTGATATAGTAGGGGTTGGCTCTGCAACAAGTTTACCTTGTGCATCTAAAAAAGGTTTCATACTATCCCTTAAATCATTAGCACCACCAGTCATAAGTCCGCTACTTGTAGGCACATGCATAGGATGATTAGGATTTCTAACTGTTTGTGTTTGAGCAATATGATTTGGATTGCCTACATATCTTCCCATATCCATAGGATTATGAGGTTTAGTTACTTGTCCACCGTTTGCTTGTCCTGCCATTACTTAATCTCCATTGAATTATCTACCACCTGTTAATCTACGACTAGCACCTACATTACCTCGACCACCTCTACTACCAGTTGTTCTTGTTGGTTTTGGTGTTGGCGTTCTTGATGGTTTACTTTTAACAGCTACTGGTTTATTTCTATTATAGTTTACTTTTACTTTTGGTTTAGCTACTGGTTTTGGTGTATAACCTTTTCTATCAGCAACAGTTTGTTTTGGTGGATCATATGCTTGAGCTTTTTTCATTGGCACAAAAGTTTTATCAGCTATTTTCTGTTTTATAGATGCATCTCTTACTTTACTATCGCTAATATTATTCAAAATTCCTGTGTTGTTTTTACTAGCATTAAACTCAGCCATTATTTGTTGTATTGATTTATCATTAGGATCGCCATACTTATTTTGAATGCTTTGTGTTTGCATCATGACATCATTTAAATTCTTACCCATGCCTTCACCAACATCTCTCATAACTGAATCTGATTGAGGTATGGGAATGCCTCGCCCACTATTTGAGCCACTTGACATCATTGGTTGACTTAAATATTGCTGTGCGTTGCCTATACCATTTTCATTTGATAATAAAGACGAATCCATACCTGAGTTCATGTTAGCGTACATTTCATCAAAAACACTTCTTTGTTCTGCGTTAGCATCTTTACCAAATACAAAAGAATTTGGATCAATGTAAGCCTCGCTTAAATCTTGTCCTCCATCTGCTCGTGATATGGGAGCTACATCGCTCCCTTCTACTTTCCCATATGTGGATTCCCTGGAGATACATATCTAGGTGTACCTCTTGTTCCATAGCTTGACATAGCTTCTTCCATTTGTTTTTCTTTAATTTCTTTTACTATATCATCATAAGTAATGTTACTAGGATGACCTGGCGAGTTTGTAGGACTAGATACAACTGTATTATCTGTTACAGTCGACACAGGATAATCTGTAGTAAATGGACTTGTGTCATCTTTCATTGATATAGCGCCAAAATAATTTTGATTTTCTTTTATTTTGTTTATTTCGTCTAATTGCTCTTGATAAGTTAAATCTTTAGAGCCACCACCTCCACCACCTGATCCACTACCCGTGTTGTTGCTGTAAGCACCACCTGGGTAAGCAGTTGTTCCTACGTTTGCTCCAAACAACGCATCATATTGTGCTGCAGCTTCAGCCTGATATTTTCTAGTTTCAGCAAGTGCTTGATCGTATAAATCCATCGAATCGTAGCCACTTAAACCACCAGCATATGTTTTTGGTGTTGGAATACCATCCATTACACTACTTGGTGTTGCTAAACCAAATGCGTTTGCAGCGTCTATATTATTTTGAAAAGCTGAAATTTGACTTGGTGTAAAACCAGCGACTTCCGGGCCGCGATAAGGCATATATTCAATACGTTGTAAATCTTCAGCACGTTGCATATTTCTTATAGCTGGTGCTTTAAGCCATTCAGGTATACTTGTTTCTTCTACGTCACTACCACTTTTTCCACCACCACCACTCATGTCAAAACTCCTTTAATAATGTTGTAAACTGCTCAGACCAACCTCTTGATTGCAAAACTTTTTTCCAACCCTTTCTACCTGTTACAGTCATTCCTACACACCCTTGTTGTTTTCCAAATTCTATTGCATCATCATGCATGTCTGTAATTTGTTCAATTCCTAAACCTTTATCTCCACCTGCAAGAAACACATGAAGCACTTTCTTATTAGGATACACTACTATTTCAGTTATTGCACAACCGTTTGCGCCTAACCATAGTTGCATATTGCCACTTATTATCCCATC
>Ga0222717_10003181_pt1 | contig 12423 bp, 10 predicted proteins | sample C33_18DmetaG_FD_165053 | JGI IMG/M metagenome (GOLD analysis project Ga0222717, IMG submission 165053) | Estuarine water microbial communities from San Francisco Bay, California, United States - C33_18D | ecosystem: Environmental > Aquatic > Marine > Unclassified | place: USA: California...
TGCGCCGGAGGAACGATTGGCGATGTAGCGCACCGGATCAATCGGCTCATGGGTCGGCCCAGAGGTGACCAGCACATGACGGCCCTCAAGTGGACCGCTGCAAAAAAAGCCCGCGACCTGCGCCAAAATCTCATCCACTTCTGCCATGCGACCGGGGCCGTATTCGCCACAGGCCATTTCTCCGTCATTGGGGCCGATGATCTGCACCCCATCCTCTTGCAATTGCTTCAAATTGCGCTGCGTGGCGGGGTGCTGCCACATGCGCACATTCATGGAAGGGGCAATCATCACAGGGGTATCTGTCGCCAAAAGCAGAGTTGTGGCCAGATCATCGGCCATTCCCTGCGCCATTTTGGCCATGATGTGTGCCGTGGCCGGCGCCACAAGAACAAGATCCGCCGCACGCGACAGCTCTATATGTCCCATCTGCGCTTCTTCGGTCAGGTCGAACAACTCAGTATAGACCTTGGACCGCGCAAGGGCCGCAATTGACAGGGGCGTGACGAATTGCGCGCCCGATTGCGTCAAGACCGGCGTGACGCGCGCGCCCTGTGCAATCAACCTGCGAATCAAATCTGGGGTTTTGACCGCGGCAATACCACCAGAGATGATTAAGAGAATGTGTTTTTCGTTCATAGCTTACAGTTACGCAGCCAGACCTCGCTCTGCAAGGTCTGGCACTGCCAAAAAGCTCACTGGAAAAATGCGCCTGCCTCGGGGGCCTGATCTTCCAGAGCCAGACGCATCTTTTTAAACGCGGCCGCTTCCACCTGTCTGATCCGCTCTTTTGACAGACCCAATTCTTCGCCCAGGCTCTCCAAAGTGCGCGGCACCTCAATCAATTTCCGCTCCCGCACGATATATCTTTCACGATCATTGAGCACGCTCATCGCTTGCAGCAACCATTTGCGCAGCGCCTCTTGGTCATGGTCAATCTCTACGATTTCAGCGGCCTGCGCGCTGTCATCTTCCAGCGCATCAATCCACTCGCGACCTTCGTCTTCGGTCGATTGCGTTGCATTAAGCGAAAAATCGGAGCCCGACAAACGGCCATCCATCATCTCCACATCATGCAGTGGCACGCCCAAATCCTGCGCAATCAGCTGCTGCAATTGATGCCGATCCAGCGTTTGGCCGGCGTTATTGGCATCGCGCTCAATCCGCGCCTGAATGCGCCGCATGTTAAAAAACAAAGACTTTTGCGGGCTGGTCGATCCCGTACGCACCATTGACCAATTGCGCATCACATATTCTTGCACAGAGGCTTTGATCCACCACACCGCATAGGTTGAGAACCGCACGCCGCGATCGGGATCAAATTTCTCTGCCGCTTTCATCAGGCCGAGACCGGCCTCTTGGATCAAATCTCCCATCGGCGCGCCATAGCGTTTGAACTTTGCAGCTTGCGAAATCGCCAGCCGCATATAGGCATTGATCAAACGGTGCAGGCTTTGCTCGCAGCGTTCGTCACGCCAAGCGTAGGCCAATTTCAACTCCGTTTCAGCGTCAAGCATCTCCGCTTTCATTGCAGTGCGCGGTAGAAAATTCTCTGTGCGGCCGTCTAAAGGCATGGGTTCGCCTCCCAATCAGTAAAAGATGAAAAACTTGTTACTCTCTTCTTACGCAGGTACATGCAGGTTGGATCACTCTTGGGGACATAATGCCTGCAGAAAACAAAACTCCAGCCCTACGCCTGGTGCTCGGCGGCGCAAATTCTGGCAAATCACGAGTTGCCGAACAGTTGATTGCCGCGACCGGCCGGCCCCGGCGCTATATCGCAACAGCCCAGGCTTGGGATGATGAAATGCGTGCAAAAATCGCGCAGCACCGCCTGCAACGCGGGCCCGATTGGACCACTGTTGAGGCGCCGCTGGATCTCATGGAGGCTCTGGCGGCAGCACAGCCGGACGAAATCGTGCTCCTCGATTGCGTCACGCTTTGGCTGAGCAATCTCATGATGGCCGAGCGGGATATTCAAACCGCTTGTGCCGCGCTTTGCACGGCTCTCACCCAGGCCCCCTGCCCTGTAATTGTGGTCAGCAATGAAGTTGGTCAAGGCATCACGCCAGACAATGCAATGGCGCGGGCTTTTGTCAAACACCAAGGCCACCTCAATCAAGATCTCGCCCGCCTGGCCCAGGAGGTGATCTTCGTCACCGCTGGCATCGCGCAAACCCTGAAAGCCACGCCATGAGCGATTGGTTTTGGATAAGGCACGGCCCGACCCATGAGAAAAATTTCACCGGCTGGCGTGACGTGCCGGCCGATCTGTCTGACCGCGCATTGATCGACCGCCTAAGCGCGTATTTGCCGCCTGAGGCTGTGGTGGTGTCCTCTGATCTGACCCGCTCTGTCACCACCGCCGATGCCCTTGCCGGCGGGCGCACCCGACTGCCGCATGAAGCCGATCTCCGGGAGTTTCATTTTGGCGATTGGGATGGGCGGCATTGGTCAGATGTTGCACAGACCGATCCCCAATTGAGCCGCGATTTTTGGGAAAAACCCGGTGATATTATGGCCCCAAATGGCGAAAGCTGGAACATGGCCGCCGCCCGCGCCCGCCCGGTGGTCGACCGGTTGACTGCGGCCCATAACAGCATCATCGCCGTGGCGCATTTCGGCATCATCCTCACCCAGGTGCAACGCGCCCTGGACAGCAGCGCCTACGCCTGCCTGGCTCATAAAATCGACAATTTCAGCGTCACCCATTTGCGCGAAGACCAGGGCGAGTGGCAGGTGATTTGCATCAACCACTTGCCATAGGGGTCTTTTAACTACATATTTTAAATAATAAATCTTATTTTTGTCGCCTTATTGGACCCCAGAATGACCTATGATCTCTATATCGGCGACCGCACGTTCAGCAGTTGGTCTCTTCGCGGATGGTTGATGCTCAAATCTTTCGGCATCCCCTTCAAAAGCCATATTCTGGGGCTTTACAGCGGAACGTTAGAGGCCGATCTCGCCCCCTTCGCGCCCGCGCGTCAAGTTCCAGTTTTGAAAACGCCCAAAGGGCACATGATTTTTGATACGCTCGCCATAGCGGAAACACTTGCGCAGGCCCATCCAAAGGCCGGTCTATGGCCAGAAGATCCAGCACGGCGCGGCGCGGCACGCAGTCTTGTGGCCCAAATGCACAGCGGCTTTTCTGCCCTACGCACTCACTGCCCAATGAACCTGCAAAACGCTTGGGAAGAGTTTGAAGTTTCGGAAAATCTGTACGCCGATCTCGCTTACCTAGAAACCCTATGGAACTATGCTTTCAAGATGTCCGGCGATCAAGATTGGCTCTTTGGCGCCTATTCACTTGCCGATGTGTTTTTCGCCCCGGTTGCGGCACGAATTGCCTGTTATAAGCTGCCTGTCTCACAGCAAGCGCAGCAGTATGTTGACAAACATTTGGCCCATCAAGATTTTCGCCAGTGGCGCGCTATGGGACTTACGAAACACTACGATCCCTTTCCCTACAACATGCCCTGCGCCTCTGTGCCTTGGCCCGGCCCACGCACCATAGCGGCCGCAGTCGCCCAAGGGCCGTCTGAAAACGAAACCTGCCCTTATTCGGGTGATGCGGTGACCGATTTTTTACGCATTGATGGCCGCGTTTTTGGCTTTTGCAATCCGTTTTGCCGCGACAAGACTCTGGTTGATCCCGCCGCCTGGCCGGAGTTTATGGCGCTATACTCGACCGCCAAAGCCTAAGGCGCCGTTCACCTTTCGTAAACCATGATGACCTATGCTCGCTTAACCCGTAACCACACAGGGCCAAGCCGATGGTGGCCGTTACCTATACAGTTGCATTTCATGGGGTGGAGGCCCGGCCGGTTGAGGTGCAATGCGCCGTGGCGCCTGGTCTGCCCAGTTTTCAAATCGTCGGGCTGGCCAATAAAGCTGTTAGTGAGGCACGCAAGCGGGTCAGAGCCGCGCTTGACGCCCTCTCGATTGCCCTCCCCTCCAAGCGGATCACGGTGAACCTGTCACCGGCCGATATGCCCAAGGAAGGCTCACATTTCGACCTTCCCATTGCGGTGGCTCTCCTCTCGGCCCTGGGCATGATCCCGCAGGAGGAGATTGGTGCCTGCGTTCTCATGGGTGAGCTGGCTTTGGGGGGCGATCTGGTACAGGTCGCCGGCTGCCTACCCGCGGCGCTCACCGCCGCCAGTGACGGGCGCAGCTTGATTTGCCCCAAAGCCTCGGGCGCCGAAGCCGCTTGGGTTGAGGCCGCAGCGGTCTTCGCCGCGCCCAACCTTGCCGCTGTCCTGCACCACCTCACCGGGCAAAACCTCCTTGAACTAGCGCAACCGGGCGAGGTGACGACCGGGCAATCCGCCAAAGATCTGTCCGACGTCAAGGGCCAAGAACGGGCCAAACGCGCCTTGGAAATTGCAGCGGCCGGGCGGCATCACATGCTGATGGTGGGCCCACCGGGATCTGGAAAATCCATGCTGGCGGCGCGCCTGCCCGGCCTCCTACCGCCGCTCAGCCCTGCCGAAGCGCTCGAAACCTCCATGATTCACTCCCTAGCCGGATTACTTGATGAGGGGGGAATCTCTCGCGAGCGCCCGTTTCGCGAACCCCATAGCACCGCCTCCATGGCCGCGATCATCGGCGGAGGTCGCAGTGCAAAACCGGGGGAGGTCTCCTTGGCGCACAATGGGGTCCTGTTTATGGATGAGTTTCCGGAATTTCCGCGCCACGTCTTGGAAACCCTGCGCCAACCGATTGAAACAGGCGAAGTGATGGTCGCGCGTGCCAATGCCCATGTGAAATATCCAAGTCGCTTCATGCTCATTGCTGCCGCCAATCCCTGCCGTTGTGGCTATATGTCTGATCCCGCAAGGGCCTGCGCCCGCGCCCCGGAATGCGGCGCTGACTATCTGGGCCGCATATCTGGCCCGCTGCTGGATCGGTTTGACCTGCGGGTTGATGTGCCGCCTGTCGCCTACAGCGATCTTGAGCTGCCTTGTGACAGCGACCCAAGCGCCGAAGTGGCGCTGCGCATAGCTGCGGCCCGCAGACGACAAGCCGAGCGCTATGCAGAGGTTCCGCAATATACGGTCAATGCGGATGCGGAAGGGACCGTGTTGCAAAAATACGCAACGCCCAACGCAGAGGGACAGGCGCTCTTGCTCGAAATTGCGGAACGTTTTGGCCTAACGGCGCGGGGCTATCATCGTGTGATGCGGGTCGCGCGCACCATTGCGGATCTGGCTGACAGCGCGGGGGTTGAACGGGCCCATATTGCTGAGGCCGCCAGCTTTCGCCTGCCTACGGGACAAATCCGATCTCAGCCGCGCAACAGTCGAAAAGCCGCCGCTGCCGCCCAGCCAGAGAAAATGGCAATGGCCAATGACAGCAGGCCATAAACCACCGGACGCTCATGGGCCAAATTATACAGCCAACGCTCGATGCCAACCTTATGCACATCGATTGCGGTCTGATACTGCGACACAACCTCGCCGTCGCGCATCACGAAAATACGCGCCGAATAGGCACCTTCCACCAAATTTGACGGCAGGGAAACAGAGGTTGAGAACAAGGTTTGCTCTTGCAGCTGCACCGAGCCCGGCAGCATTTGATACAGCCCCTGCTCTTCGCGTACACGCACCAGAGCTTCGGTAAATTGATCTTTGTTGTTCGTGCTGGGAGGAACGGCCACCGCTCGGATCAACTGGCGTACAGAGATTTGGTGCCACAGATCTGATGCCTCGCTGACCACGCGGTCAAAAGGTCCGGTGGTGGCCACCGCATAAAAACTGGGCGCCAGATCGACATCAAAAGCCTCTACATTGACCCAAATGCCCAAACGTTTGTCCTTACGGCGCACGGTGACGGGATTGCGTGGGCTGGCGATGGTGACAACAACATCGAGATCACCGGCCGAACTGGCTGCGGTTTCATGTTTCAAGGCACCGAAGATCAAGATTTCCGACCCATTGAAAAACGCAGTGATGCCGATTTCGTTTTTCGACATGCCCAGAACAATATCCTGCGCCGAGACCGGGCCAGAGAGGGCCAGCAGAGCAAAAAGCAACCTTGCGAAAAACCCTTGCATCAATGGCCTCCCGCAACGCCGAGGCTAAACAGTTCTGCCGGCTCTACGATCAGGTCCAAAGCCAGCTTGCCGCAGACCAAAAGCACCATCAGCGCGAGAAGGATTCGCAGCTGTTCAGCTTTGAGCTTGGCGCCGATCATAGTACCGAATTGCGCGCCGATGACCCCGCCAATCAAGAGCAATACCGCCAGAACCATATCCACTGTGTAATTGGTGGTGGCATGCAGCATAGTGGTAAATGCTGTGACAAAGATGATCTGAAACAGCGATGTGCCCACCACGACTTTTGTCGGCATGCCCAGCAGGTAAATCATCGCCGGAACCATGACGAAACCGCCGCCCACGCCCATGATCGCGGCCAAGACACCTACGGCGACGCCAACAACGATGGGTGGGATTATAGAAATATACAGACCCGACACACGGAACCGCATTTTAAACGGTAGACTATGCACCAAACCGCGTTTTTTGCGCGGCTTGGACACGGCCACCTGTTTCGATTTGCGCAGCGCCCGCAGGCTTTCGGCAAACATCAAGCTGCCAACGACACCCAAAAACAGCACGTAGCACAATTTGACCAAGAGATCGACCTGGCCCAAACTTTTGAGGTAATTGAACACAACCACACCAAGCGCCGCACCGACCAACCCGCCAATGAGCAGCACCCCGCCCATTTTGAAATCCACCGTTTTGCGTTTCACATGCGCCAAAACGCCAGAGAAGGAGGAGGCCACGATTTGATTGGCTTCTGTGGCAACGGCCACCGCAGGGGGGATGCCGATGAAAAACAAAAGCGGTGTCATCAAAAAGCCACCGCCAACGCCGAACATGCCCGAAAGAATCCCCACCAACCCGCCGAGCCCCAACAGGACAAAGGCATTCACAGAGACTTCAGCAATGGGCAGATAGATATACATGGCGCCGCATAGCCCTAACGCTGGTCTCGGGCAAGGGGGTGGAGAGGCTCGGCGTGAAATCTGCGCTAAAAACGCCCGTGTGGCCTTATCATCATCTGAAATTTGGCCTTATTTCTCTTTGACGTAGGCCACCCCGCCCGACCGGGGCGGAATGGCTTTGCCGACGAAGCCTGCAAGGACCACGACGGTCAGCACATAGGGCAGAGATTGGATGAAAACCACGGGGATCTTGATCATACTGCCCAGTCCTGCGCTCCAGCTGCTCAGGGTGATCAAGGCCGCCACAAGCGCAAGCCCCAAGCCCAAACCACCCAAAACGATGCGATCGAGCAAGGTTTTGTGGCGCACATAGGCGAAAAGGCCCAGCCCAAGCGCAAAAAGCACCCCACTCATCGCCCAAGCGGGCAGGAGAATGTTTTGGAAACGGTTGTCCACGGCAAAGAAAAATCCAAACAACAAACACGCGCCAAGCGCATACCAAGGCCGCCATTTGGCGAAGATCAAAGCAGCCAAGGCAATGAACCCGCGGCCGGCGGACATATCTTTCACGAAACCAGCTTGCAGCGCCGTGGCCATATAGGCTCCGGCAATGCCACATAAAACGCCGCAAATACCGACAGCGGCGTAACGCAGGCCCACAACAGAAATCCCCGCCGTGTCCACAGCAGCCGGGTTTTCCCCGACAGCCCGCAAGCGCAAGCCAAAGCGGGTTTTGTACAACACAAACCACGTCAAAGGCACCATCAATAGCGCCACATAGACCAGCAAGGAATGCCCCGAGAGAAGCTCCGAATAAAGCTGCATGACAGGTCCGGCCTCTGAAATCTCTTTCGCCGGCACAGCGCCCGGCAGGTTGAGAGGTTCAAAACGTCCTCCAGAAAGGAGCGGCGGTGTGCGCCCGCCTTGGCCAAACCAATCTTGCGAAATCACCACCGTTAGTCCTGCAGCCAAAAAGTTAATCGCGACACCAGAAATGATCTGATCGCCGCGTAGGGTGATAGAGGCCAGGCCATGAATGGCCGAGAGCAAGAGCGAGGCACCAACCCCAGCCAAGAGTCCCAACCAGACAGATCCGGTTGTCGCGGCAATCGCCGCCGACAGAAAGGCCGCCGCCAGCATTTTCCCTTCAAGACCAATGTCAAAAATCCCAGCGCGCTCCGAAAACAATCCGGCCAGACAGGCCAAAAGCAATGGCGTGGCCAAACGCAGGGAGCTGTCTAACACTTGCAAGAGCGTGAGAAAATCCATTGTTCTATCCCCCCCGCCGCAGGCTTAAAAACAAGCGCTCAAGTGGGCGGCGCACCATTAAGGTCAAGGCGCCGGTGAACAAGATCACCAAGGCCTGGATCACCACGATCAACTCGCGCGGAATTTTTGTCCACAGCGCCAATTCCGCGCCGCCTTGGTACAAAAAGCCGAATAGCAATGCCGCGAGAAACACCCCAAGCGGGTGACTGCGCCCCATCAAGGCCACGGCGATTCCGATAAAGCCGGCCCCTTCGGTGAAGTTCAAAATCAACCGCTCACTTTCGCCCTGTGTTGTGTTGATGGCCATCATGCCGGACAAAGCGCCCGAGATCATCATGGCCACCATAATGATTTTCACCGATCCAATGCCCGCATAGCGCGCCGCCGGTTCTGATTTACCCATCGCGCGAATTTCATAGCCCAAAGGCGTGCGCCAAATCAAAAACCAAACCAACACACAGGCCACCAGCGCAAGGAAAAAACTGACATTCGCAGGGGCGGCGCGAAACATTTTTTCGAAGCCCAAAAGCCCCGCCATATCCTCAAAGGTTGGCAAATGGGTGGCGGCTGGAAAGTTTGCTGTGGCCGGGTCCATGCTGCCCTTCGGCTTTAACGCGCCGACCAAGAAAAAGTTCAAAACCCCGGCTGCAATGAAATTGAACATGATTGTTGTGATAACAATGTGGCTGCCGCGTTTGGCCTGCAGATAGGCCGGAAGTCCCGCCCAAATCATACCGAAGAAGGCCGCACCAAGCGAGGCCCCGATGATGGCAAAGCTCCAATGGGGCCATGGGATGAACAGACACACCAGCGCCACACCAAGCCCGCCCATCATCGCCTGCCCCTCGCCGCCGATATTGAACAGGGCGGCATGAAAAGCCACGGAGACCGCAAGCCCCGTGAAGATGAAATTGGTGGTATAATAGAGCATATAGCCCCAGCCCGAAGATCGCAGCAACGTGCCCTCAATCATGAGCTTAAGCGCGGCGACTGGGCTTTCACCGATCGCCAGGATCAGTAACGCCGACAGAAGCGCCGCGATGATCAGCGAAATCAGAGGGACAAGAACCACATCCGCCCATTTTGGCATTACACCCATAATTGCGCTCCACAGTTTTGCACGGCCTGTCGGTTCAAACTCACGCCGAGGCCTCCCCTGTCACACCGGCCATTAAAAGGCCAAGCTCTTTTTCATTGGTATCTGCCGGATCACGTTCACCCATGATCTGGCCATCAAACATCACCGCAATGCGGTCAGAGAGCGAGAGAATTTCATCCAGCTCCACAGACACCAGCAAGATCGCCTTGCCCTGATCGCGCAGCGCAACAATTTGTTGATGGATAAACTCAATCGCACCGATGTCGACGCCGCGTGTGGGTTGTCCGATCAAAAGCAAATCCGGGTTGCGCTCAATCTCACGCGCAAGAACAATTTTTTGTTGATTGCCGCCAGAGAAATTCTGGGCTGTCAAATTGGGATTGGGCGGGCGCACATCGAAGCGCTGCATTTTCGCCGCAGTTTCCGCCTTAATCGCCGCATTGTCCATAAAAAACCGATTGGCCTGATGCGCCGGGTCACGATGGTAGCCAAAAACCGCATTTTCCCAGGCCATAAATTCCATGATCAGACCTTCGCGCTGACGATCCTCTGGCACATGGGCGATGCCATTGGCCCGCCGGGATTGCCCGTCACTGTCTGCGCCCGTCAAATCCAAGGCGGCACCATTGACTTTCACCGAACCTGTGGCGGTTTGATAGCCACCCAAAACTTCCAGCAATTCAGACTGCCCATTGCCCGCCACCCCGGCGATGCCCAGAATTTCGCCGGCACGCAGCGAGAGGCTCACATCCTTCAGCCGCGCGACCCCAGCATCATCCACCACATTCAGACCGCTGATCTCCAGCACTTGATGTTTGGGCTGCGCTGGCGTTTTATCCACCCGCAGCAAAACCTTCCGCCCAACCATCAGTTCCGCCAAATTTTCAGGGCTTGTTTGTGAGGTCTTCACCGTCGCCGTCATCTCACCGCGCCGCATCACGCTCACCGTATCGGTGATATCCATAATCTCCCGCAGCTTATGGGTGATGAGAATGATGGTTTTGCCCTCTTCGCGCAGCCGCCCCAAAATACGAAACAGCTGATCGGCTTCCGTTGGGGTCAATACGCCGGTGGGTTCATCGAGGATCAATATATTGGCCCGGCGGTACAGCGCTTTGAGGATCTCAACCCGCTGCTGCATACCCACGCCAATCTCCTCAATCACCGCATCTGGGTCTACGTTCAGCTCATATTCCGCAGCCAATTCCGCCAATTCCGCCCGCGCCTTGCGCAGGGAGGGCGCTAAGAAGGCTCCGCTTTCCGCACCAAGGACGATATTTTCAAGAACGGTGAAATTCTCAACCAGTTTAAAATGTTGGAACACCATGCCGATCCCGGCAGAAATCGCAGCTTGGCTGTCCGGGATCGCCGTTTTCTTGCCTGAGATAAAAATCTCTCCCGCGTCCGCTTTGTAAAACCCGTAAAGGATCGACATAAGGGTTGATTTGCCAGCACCATTCTCGCCGATAATACCATGAATGGTTCCAGGCATGACACGGATTGAGATGTCTTTATTGGCCTGCACGGGCCCAAAGGCCTTGGAAATACCCTGTAATTCAATCGCTGGCTGGCTCATTAAAATCCCTTTGTCAACAAAGGCCGCGCCAACTCAATGGCGCGGCCTCTCAATCTTGGCCTGTTCGCAGGTCCTTTAGAAGGACAAGGCTGGGCAGGTTTCGTCGGAGGTATAATCATGCACGGACAATGAGCCCGCAGTGATGGCCGCCGCCGCCGCCTCTACAGCGCTTTGCATATCTGCAGACACCAAAGATGCGTTGAACTCATCCAGAGCGTAGCCGACGCCACCATTGGCCACGCCCATTTGGAAATTGCCTGTTTCCAGCGCATCGCCTTGGCTGAAGGCTTCGTAAACCGCATTGTCCACGCGCTTCAGCATGGAGGTCAGAACCTTGCCGGGGTGCATGTAGTTTTGATTGCTGTCTACACCGATGGACAAAATGCCCTCATCCGCCGCGGTTTGCAAAACGCCAACGCCGGTACCACCAGCCGCAGCAAAGACCACATCCGCACCTTGGCTGATCTGCGCTTTGGTCAGCTCAGAGCCTTTTACCGGATCATTCCAAGCGGCCGGGGTTGTACCGGTCATATTGGCAATGATTGTTGCGTCGGCATTAACCGCCTTCACGCCCTGCGCAAAGCCGCAGCCAAAGCGACGGATCAGTGGGATATCCATGCCACCAACAAAGCCGACAGTGCCCGTTTTAGAAGCCTGTGCGGCCAGCATACCGACAAGGTAGGAGCCTTCATGCTCGTTAAATCCAATGCCGCGCACGTTGGGCATGCTCAACCAGTTCACATCAATCACCGCAAACTTTGTGTCCGGATAATCTGGCGCGACTTTACCCAGCGCATCGGCGAAGGCAAAGCCAGCCATGACGATCGGATTAGAGCCAGCTTCCGCAAAGCGCCGCAAGGCTTGCTCGCGCTGGGCTTCATTTTGCAGCTCAATCTCGCGGAACGATCCGCCGGTTTCATCCGCCCAGCGCTGCGCGCCCTGGAACGCGGCCTCGTTGAAAGATTTGTCAAATTTACCGCCAAGATCAAAGATGATAGCAGGGTCAGCCAATGCAGCAGTGGCGCTCAAAGCCACAGCAGCAGCGCTGCCAAGAATAGTTTTCATAAAGCTCATAAGAGTCTCCCATAAATAGCGACAACCCAGCAGACAGAATCCTACGGGTCAAAAGCAAGCAGATCCTTCGATCATGACCAAATAAGCCCGTTCTGCCAAGGGAGCGTCAATATAAATTTATCCTTTTATTAAGAAAATCACAGTTGAAACCTGAAAGCTCCCCGAGGAGTTCAAATATAAAACAATTTAAGTCAGTGATTTACGAAGGATCAGCGCGTCGCATTGCGTGCCGTCGCGCCGCTGATAATAGCCTGATCGGCGGCCAACCTGCTCAAATTCTAAGCTTTTATAGAGCCCAAGGGCCGGCACATTGTCCGCGGCCACTTCCAAAAACACGGAGCGCGCGCCCAAAACTGCCGACGCCTCACAAAGCGACAGCATCACTTGCCGCGCCAAACCCCGCCTTTGCGCCTCTACGGCGCAGGCAACAGTAAGGATCTCAAGCTCATCAAGC
>Ga0222717_10003187_pt1 | contig 12410 bp, 13 predicted proteins | sample C33_18DmetaG_FD_165053 | JGI IMG/M metagenome (GOLD analysis project Ga0222717, IMG submission 165053) | Estuarine water microbial communities from San Francisco Bay, California, United States - C33_18D | ecosystem: Environmental > Aquatic > Marine > Unclassified | place: USA: California...
TACCAACGTAAATCTTGATTCTTAGCAAACTGTGAGTAATTCCATCTAAACTTACTATCTCTGTCAAACTTTCTATATAGTGATAATTCACTATCGATCACATCTACTAAGATACCTTCCTGGGTAGTTATAGGAGAATGATTAAGCGTGGCTAGTTTAAAGTTAGCACAGCTTGTTACTAAAAACAGGGCAAGTATAAATGTTATCTTTTTCATATAAATGGTTTATTATAAATAGTTAAACTTTTATAGTAGTAGGGTAACTGTTATAAATTGGTTCAGTATTAGGATTCTCTAGCTGATATAACTCATAGATGTTTTGAAATAACTTAAAGTTTTTTTCTATTTCATCTATCTGTAATACTTTCCATCCTTTACCTTGTATAACTCCTTTCTGCTTACTAGGTCCTCTACATTTAGCTTTTAACCATATAATACCGGTTCTTTCTATTTTAACTCCTCGACTCTCTTCTAACCCTTTAGCATAAGAAGCTAATTGTAAATCATATGACTTGTGTATACTGTTAGACGTTTTAAGATCTAACAACCATATCTCACCGTTCATTTTACAAACAATATCAGCAGTACCTGCATACTTGTATTTGTCTGACCATACAAACTGTTCTGATGATATAAGTTCTGGTTTATATGTCTTCCAGAACTCTGCAAATTTTAATATCATCTCCCATACTATTTGAGAGTACTTTGCATTGCCGTAATCATCCATCCAGGAGATCTCTTCTCCTTCTACTAACTTTTCAGCAGCTTCATGTACTTGAGTACCTTCTTTACCTGCTCGTCTCATAATAAGATCAGCGCTATGCCCAACGTCTTTGAGCCATGACTCGAAAAACTTATTCTTGGGCATATACTGGAGTATTGTGGTTACGGATGGGTAGTATACTCCTTCGCTTCTCTTGTAAACTCTCCTATCAAGAAAGTTTATTTGCTTTAACTCTGGATTAAAATCCAGTCTTTTTTTCTCATTCTGTTCTAGAATGTTCATTCCTTGTTTGATCATAAATCTAATTTGTGTACCATAAGGTTAGATAAGTCTAACTCTTGCGCTTGTTGTACATGTTGTGTAAAAGCTTTAAATCCCATTTCGGAAGGATCTTTATCTTTCATCTCTATAAGGTAAACTTTTTTACCTTGGTTTAATAATTGTTCGGATATTTGTAGTGCTCTATTTCTTGCATCTGCATCTAATGCTACATAAATGTCAGAGCATGAGCTTGTGAGTAATTTTTTATATAGTTCTTTAGCCATATTTTTACCAAGTAGAGGTACGGCATTTCGTCTTATAGCTATAGCATCAAAGACTCCTTCACAAAGTATAATAGGGGTTTGCCAGTTAATTAAATTATCGAAAAAAACTATGTCTTTTGAAGCTTCTGGATTCTTGTACTTAAAGTAGTTTCCATCGTAAGTTCTCGCAATAAAAAAGTTGAGTTGATTGGATTCAGAATAACTTGGAATAATAATTCGTCCTCCATATTCTCCAGATGTGCAGTACCCAATTTGGTATTTAATAAAATCATTGTCGGTAAGTCCTCTGTCATATAGATATTTCTTTACATTATTAGCGATAACGGACGTCTGAGAAGATTCTGATAGTAGTTGATACTCGTCAGGTAGCTTTATAATAGATAGTCCTTTATATTCTATTTGTGATCCTTTAGGAAGGTATTTAAGTATTTCAGCTGATTGACTTTTAGAAGTCTTAAGTTGATAGAGTAGAGATCTTATTGTAGTCCCTTTAGTTTCGCATACCCAGCATTCCCATGGATTTTTTCCATGTTCATTAGTAGACATGTTGATTTCTAGCTTGGGTTTCCTGTGATTGCAGAATGGGCAATGAAACGCAAAGTTGTCTCTAGCTCGTTTGTGGCTTTTGCCCAATATATTTTCAATTGAGCCTAGTAAAAATGTATAGTCCATAGATAGTCCGTAACCTATACATAAAGGTAAGAAAAATTATTCAGACTGCCAACTTATATCTCAGTAAGTTCGTCTATAGCAGATCGAACCGCTTTTTTAAGTATATCAGTATTTTCTATGTCAATATACTCGTTTAGCTTTGTTGATATAGTTTCAGACAATAATTTTACGTCTTCCTCAGTTAGACTTAGAGATTTCTTAGTAACTACCTTCGTACTTTCTAAAATAACTTTTGCTAGTTTCATATTTTTAACTTATGTCCATTGCGTCGCTCCAAGATGCATTAATATCTTTAGATTGAAGCTGTTTTACAATATTATCAAGTACTGATGTATTCTCCATATCAATACTTTGTGGTAACTGATCTGATATATTAAGAGACCCTAATAGTTTATTAGCATCATCTAAATTTAATTTTCCTAATCTATTTCCTTGAGAATCGTCAACTTTTACAGAGTAAAAATCTCCTTGTTCAATGTATATAATATCTATATTGCCGATACGGTCATTTAACCCTTCAGTTACAGGCCCCCATGGAGCTATCCAATAATCAAATATGATATCTTTTAATTTCATTTCTAGTCGTTGCTACATTCGCAGCTTCCTCCGCAACCGCAATCGTCGAATTTTATTTTCATAGTTTATATACTTTAACGGTTAAATTACCGGTACCTTTTATGAGACGGTGATATGTCTCTTTAGGTATAAATAGTTTGTTTTCTGATAATCTTTGAGGAATTTGGTTGTCTAGTTGGAACTTCCAGTCTGTTTCACCTATGGCTTGAACATACCTATCTTCTTTATCTCTATGCCATACTAATTCAAATGATGAAGTACTACTAGAGAACTCTCTTATAACATAACCTTCTTCTGTAAGTTCAGAGTAAGGTCTACCAGTATCCTGAGAAGTTTGATGATCCACCTAATGATTTCCAATAACGGCCTATATTACAAGACCAATAACCTGCTTTTGTTTTATCTTTCTTAGTTGCACATTTATGACGTGCAGCAAATGATGCTCTTGCACCTTTCTTTTTAAACTTAACTGAAAGGCCAGTATCTCCAAAAGATACTTTTTTTACATTACCTTTCTTTGACTTAACGTAGACATAGAATTTTTTACTTCCACCTCTTTTAGGTTTGTTAAGAGCAACCTTTTTTCCTCTGTAATCAGCTTCGGGTATGTAATCAACTGACGCTTTAAGCATTTCAAAGCCATTATAGTCGAAACTTTCGTTTTGTATTGAAACTGCTTTTCTTAATTTGTCCATGTTTATGTTACCCCCTATTGACTCTACTAGTTCTTTAATCATATCAAAGTCTATCATTTCGTCTATAGAAGCTGCTTCGTCGATTAGGTCTTCATTTTCGATCATTTCATCGATAACGTTACCTATTTCGAACAGAGGATTATAATTAGATGATACCATAGGTAAGTCTAATGGAACTTTTAATCCATTATAGTCACCGTATTCACCTATATCTGTTGTTTCTAAAAGATCTTTATCAGTTTCCTCTAATTCAATTGCTTCGTCTCTAAGAGCTTCTCTCGCTTCTTTGAATAATTGTATAAAGGCATCCGAGCTATAACGGTAGACATGCTCATGTAAAGAGAGTTTATTGTCTAAGTGGTACTTTAAAGATGGGTATCCGATAATGTTCTTTAGTTTAATCATATCTATTTCATTTCTGGATGGAAGAGTAGTTTAATTACTTTAGCATCTTTGGAGACTAACTTACCGTCTATCTCTACTTCGATAGGGTATGGTTTAAATTCATCAGCCCAGTATGCTATAGTATAACTCTTATCCTTATTATTTGTTACTAACAGTCCTCTATTATATTTATCTTCTTCAGCTTGAAGTACCATTTGTTTATCGATAGGTAGAATTACATCACCTAGTAACTTTACGTTACCTTCTTCATACCCTTCTCCGTGGCCGTCTTCTTTAAGTATAATATCTCTTAGTTTCATAAGTTAAAGTCTTTTCTATAAAATTTACCTAGAATATTATCATTTATATAATTATTTCTAGAGTCAAGTACTTCATTAATAAATAGGTGCTTACATTCAAAATATGTTAGCTGCTTTTTATTAGGTACGTATTGAATAATTTTTTTAGAGAATGCTAGAGGACCATCACTTTTTAATAATTCTTTTATTTTAAGGTGAGACCCAAAGTAAGATAACCAATCTGATTCGGTTATTACTTTCTGTTTGAGTGGAGTTCTTCCTCCTATACCTTTTGCTTTTCTTTCTAATCTTAAAGCTTCTAAAGCTCTTTTACCTAGTCTTTTATTTCTTTCAAAAAACAAAACTTTTTTTCCAATATACTTTTGTTTAGTTTCTAAATGTGTTACTTCATATATAAATCCGTAAGTTCCTTCTGGCATATCGGATATTTCGGTAATTAATTTACCGTCGTAAGTCCAAATTGGTTCTGTCATTGTTTATTTATTTTTGTTAATACCCTGTAGGCATGTCCGAAATCATGAAATTTTTCTTCTACAACTACCCCTAAGTTAAGCCGTACTGATTTGTAAGGGGTGTGGTCATCAATGTATAGTGAATTTTTTTCTATAAGTTTATTTACATTTATAAACTCTCTTAAAAACTGTTGCTGGTTGAGTGTGAGTTTTCGAAATATTTCTATATTAAAGCCTGTTTGTTCTTGTATTTGTTTACCAGTAGATAGATCTTTCAGTCTAAGTCTCACTATACCGGTAGAGTGCATAAACTTATACATATAGTTATTATATTGAGGTGTATACTTATAGTTTTTTAAATCAGTCTTATGATCCCCTTTCAATTTGTATTCGTATTCATCTGAGTTAAAGTCACCGTGTAGGTCTTGTGGTATTTTTTCTCCTGGTGTATACTCACTTTCAAACATATCTACTAACCTAGGGTTAAGTGATATTAGCCCGAAAAAATATTTAAGTAGAGCTTTTTTGTCGTCTGTATTAAGTGTTTGGTAATATTTTTTTAATATGTAGAATACAGAGTCTAGATGGTCTATAAATTTAGTAGGGTTATTTAATCCTGGTTTTTCTTTTGTAAAGAGAGGTGTACCATCTGGTGTTAACCAGAAAAGCTGATGATGTGGGCAGCATACATTAGAGTTTAAATTAAGACAAAATGGTTCGTTAGTAAGTGTATATTCTGAATGGTAACAGAGTTTATGCACTGTCGGATCCCAAACAGTCCCTTTAGGTGTTATAACAAAGTGAAATTGATAGTCAATACACTCTGAGAACTCTTTTATAAAAAGCTCTGTTATATTTTTAATATGTTTATATTCCATAACATTTAATAGTAACTAACATTTCTATTGTTAACTTTTAGACACCCTGTTGAATCATCAGCAAAAGTTAAACTAGCCATTTTAAGGTAAGCATAAGGATTAGTATTATGAAGAAGCGTTCTATCACCAAACCCTATCCAGTTACTTCCGGATGGACTCATTGAGTTACCTCTTTGACAATTTAAAGCATATGGACCAAAGGTATCTTCTTTTGTGCCTCCTGAGTTAGTAAATACATTACTACTTTTAGTCCAGGTACCGCCGCTCCAAAGTTCGACTGTTAAATTTATCTGTCCGTATCTTTTATTTTCGTACCACCATGCAAATAATTCTATCTCAAAGTTTGTCGTACTGCCGAAATCACTAATTAGCTCATCTTGGTTTACAAGTATTTGAGCGGTTCCAGGTAAGTTACCATTGTCGGTTACATTACCATGAGCAATATAAATATTGCTATTAGCTAAAGCTCCGTCTTGCCATTGGTATCCAATATGATAACGTAGTTCATCAGCATGATCGATTGCACCTTCTCCTACGTAATTAATATCAGAAATCCAGTCGTAGGTTCCATCGTATGTTGCGTTACCTGTAGTATCGGGTGCGAGCCCAGTTAGGGTAACTAGTTTATCTCCTCCGTTGTGGTCTGTGTCATAGCTCCATTTAATGAGATATGAATCTTGTCCTAGGTCGGTCCAACATTCAGTACCGTCTGGTTGTATATAACTCTGTTCGTACTTTGGATATCCTTGAAATTGATGAGATGAAGATATTTGATTAGAAGAGTCTGTTATTACTCCGGTAATAGAAAAGTCAAAGTATTCAGCTACTGATGCTGATATAAACTCGTTAAAGCTACTGGCTGACATTGAATTACCAATAGAACTGTTTGATACTTGTACTGCTCCTTCTATAGAGTGCCAGTCTTCAGAACCTGTTTTATACATATCTACTCCTATTATTGCTCGAGAGTTTGTATCGTATCTAACATAGTAGTTTACATAGGGTATAGAACCGCTTACAGATAATACATCTGAAGGGGCAGTTGTATTTACTCCGGTTACTTCACCATCGTTATCTATTTGAATTGCTACTACGGAAGAACTATCTTGTTCGGTACGTATAGTATACCATTTGTTTCCTCCAGAATAAAGTTCATTGGAATCTAATCCATCATTGTCTTCTGTATAAAATACATCACCGACTTCTATATCATCTACTGTAGGTGCAGGGTCGTTAGATAGTACGTAATTAACATCTCCGGTTCCGTCCCGCCATTCGGTATCGCTAATAAGGGATGCTTGAGGGTTAGCATACCCATGCCCTTCTAGTCTATTAAATTCAAATGGACGAGTTCCTATTGGCATACTTTAGTTATTTAAGTTTATCTTCTATTGCGGATAATCTTTGGTCTATTTCTAATATTGCTTTATGCATATGAGCTAAAATAGGTTTAGTATCTAAAGCTAAGTAACCGTCTTGTTTTTTATGTACTGCGTATGAAAGTGATTCTTCAACTTCTTGAGCAATAAATCCAGCATCTTTTCTTCCTTCTAACTCATATTCGTAAGATACGAACTTTTTTAAAGTTTCCAAACCTTCTTTTATAGGTACTATATTATCTTTTAACTCTCTATCAGATGTTGTGACAAAGTTATTAGCTGTTACGTTACCGCTGAATGTTGCAGTAGCAGCAGCAAAGTTACTGTTTATAAAATCAAAAGTAAACCTAGTGTGAGTACCTCCACTTCCGTCATAGTCTCTTAAGTACCAGTTCTGTGTAGCATCTCCTTGAAAGTCAAAGTAGAAATCATTATCGTTAGAATGGAATCTTGCTCCTTTATCAGCACTACTAGGAGTTATAGCGTTACCTAAATATAGGTTAGACGTTCCTCCATCTCCTATCTGCACTCCGTTAAATTGAGGGTACCCACTATTAACATGCATTTGAAAATTCGTAGATCCTGATATAGTATCTGTGTCTGTAAATATTGCTATTTGTTGAGCAGCTGGTGTACCAGACTTATTTACATATCCTGATAGTCTTGAGGTAACGTGATCATATACTGCATCTCCATCTGGTATATCTCCTGACCCGTTAGCAACAGTAGCAGTGTAGTCTTTACTGTATATTGTTCCTAATCCTAAATCTGATCTTACTTGAGAATAGCTTCTACCTTCTACAGTATTAGCGTCAGTAAATTTAGCGTAATCATTATCAACAGGTGAACCTGAAGTATCTACTGTACCAGTTCCAGCTCCAATCTGTGATCTTGCTGCTGAAGCTGATCCTGAAGGAACTCCGGCAGGTAGGTTAGATTTTACATTAGTAGTATCAGTAACATCGGCACCGTTTTCTACGTTTAACGCAGTTCTCATTTGAGCTGCAGTAAGAGCTTTTAAAGTATTACTATCGTGGAATTGAGGAAATTCATCTGCATTTACAGTACCTGTTGTATCTACTGTTCCTGCTGCAGTTGTATATCCTGCTCCGTTAGTAATATATTGGTTGTCTAGTGCACCACCATTACCGGTGTAGGTTGATAATGCTGTATTTTCAACATCTCCTAAACCTACATCACCTTTAGTTGTACCTTGTGCTCTTAATGAAGCAAAAGTACCATCAGCATCAAATTCATCCCCAGTCATTGGTGCAGTGTTAGTAATTGTTAAATCATACGGGTCTCCATCAGTACCGTTGTCAATATCTGTCCAATTTATATCAATACCAGTACCTTCAGCAAATTTCCATTCTTTACCATGAGATATTGTAACTTCTGTACCATCACCATCTTCTACTTGAAAAGTTGTTAATTGATTAGTATTACTAGCAGCTATCGTAACAACCCCTCCTGCTTCAGATAGCGAAACATTACTGCCCTTCTTTAATACTAAGTCTTCTGATGTTTCTAAGGTATTATTAACTGCTCCATTACCGTTAGTATCTACTCCTACAGTTCTGATGTCTACTCCTAAAGCAGTTTTTACTTCAGCTGCGGTTAAACCTTCAACTTCTGTTCCGTTTATTCTTAAGAAATCATCGTCTGATACTGCATCATTCGCTGCTAGTATATTTCCGTCTGAAATACCTTTTGTTAAACCTAAATCAGATCTCACTTCAGAGTAAGATCTACCTTCTAATCCATTAGCAGTAAACTTAGCATAATCGTTATCTTCAGCATCAGTATCATCAACTTCTAATAAATTATCATCTGCAATCCCTATGGTTTGTTCAGCTAGAACGTTAGTTCCAATCACTAGTCCTAAATCTGATCTCACTTCAGAGTAAGATCTACCTTCAACAGTATTACTATCTGTAAATTTAGCGAAATCATTATCCTCCGGTGTACCGGTAGTATCTACATATCCGCTTACATCGATATCGACTTTTGAAGCAGAGATTACATATCCTTCCCAAAATGCTCCAGTTATATCGTTACCTCTTGCATCTCCTCCTCCTAAGTCCAATCCACCGCTAATATGTACTGAGCCTGAAAATATATGTTTATCAGTAATAGAATCACCAAATATATTAGAACCGCTATTGTATATAACAGATGAACTTATAATTTGTGTGTCTAGTCTTTCAAATGAAGCTGAAGTTGCTGTTACAATACCTGTTACAGTTAAATTTCCTGTTAATGTATCGGTAGTGTTAAGTAAATATGATGATGTAGCTGCATTTAATGCTTCGAATCTTACGTTACCGGAGCCTGAAATATCTCCAGCTATTTGAGCAGAGGAAGATAATAATCCATCGATCGACACAGAGCTAGTTGCTATAGTAATATCTATAGTATTATCATCTTGTTGAGTAAATCTTATAGTATTTGTAGTTGAGCCAGATAAGGCTGCATCTTTTATAAATGAACCTGTGATAGCTAACAATCCAGGAACTGAACTTCCTGTAGCTTCTGCATTACTTAGTCTTGTTTTAAGTGAACCTGTTTCTATATTTAAAGCTTCAAATCTAATATTACCTGATCCAGATATGTCTGTTTTTAAGGCATAAGAAGAAGTTGCAGCATTTAAAGCTTCGAATCTTACATTACCTGACCCAGATATGTCTGCTATAAGTGCATAAGAAGAAGTAGCTGCTTCAATAGTATTGAGTCTAGTTTTTACTGCGCCTGATTCTAATAATAAACCGTCAACTCTATCATCAGTTCCTCCTCCTACTATGTAGTCAAAATTATTACCATTCTCTGTATGTAATCTTAAAGTATCGGCATCAGTTTTAGATCCTGAGATAATACTATTATTTGTACCTGCTCCTATATTAGTTTTTATAGCAGATTGAGATGCTGAAATAATTGATACTGAATCTCTAAGTCCAACTACTACCCTTGCAGGGGAAACAACAGAGCTTATATCTACACTATCATCAATTGCTGAGCCACTACCGTTTAAGAATAAACTAGTGCCGCCGAATGAAGCAGAGTATATGTAGTCAGCGGATTGAGATCCGGTGTTTATAGTCACTGCAAAGGTGCTATTATCGTCTTTTGTAAAAGTAAGTATATTGTTAGCAGCTGATGCAGTTACTATTCCGTCAGCAAAATAAGAGGCAGTAAGCGCTGTATTTGAATTATCAGAGTATGAAGCTGACTGTGCATAAGAAGATGAATGTTCTAATGTTATTTCTACAGAAGATGACATTGCATAAGATGCTGTTACTGCATAAGAAGATGAAACTATTTCATAACTATGAGTAATAGGGGTTATACTGCCTGTAGAGGGTAGTGAAAAAAGATTTAAAGTACTACCACTAATAGAAGCAGACCTGTAGGCTAAAGAAGCGCTTTCAAGTAGAATAGACTGATTGTTGTCTAACTGAACATGAGTAAGTTCTCCATCAGTATTTCCTAATCTTAAAGTGAATTGTTTACTCATCTATATATCTAATTTAATTTGAATAGTTAATTCTGTTTCAGCTGGTTTCTGTAATGGTTGACTCAGTTTACCTATTGCTATTAATTCGTTCACGTCATTATATAAACCTACGCTACTAATGTATGGTTGAAAATCAGGACCACTTACATTATTCCTAAGCCTGTTATCACTACCTGTAAGAGCTGATGGATTTAATGTGTGATTAAACTCATAGTCTGAGATTTTAGTATCGTAGTTATAAGTATAAATAGGTTGATTAGATTTCCAGGATAGTATACCTAGTTGTGGGTTCTCTATAAAATAGTCTGCTACATCGTTGTTAGTTAAGATTACTAGTCCGTGAGAGTAAATTATATTTCCTATTACACCATGCTCCTTAGAATTAATTAGTTCTAAGTTACCTTCTCCGTCGTCTACTATTGCTTCTAATCCGTTTAAATATCCAGCTTCACCTTCAATATTGTCTACGTACCCAACTTCTGCATAATCTGCTGTTACATAATTTTCCAAAGCTCCAGCAGCACCTTGATTAAAAGCGGGAATCATTTTAAATGAACCGGGTTCAATATGAGTACCTATTATATCTCTAGGAAAAGAATATACTGATGCTGATTGAGCTAAATTTCTTGAACCTGTTCTAATAAGAGTTGTAGATTCGTAATGATCGTATAGTTTTAAAGAAGATGTATAGGAGGTATTTATAGAGTTACCTAGTTCTGCTTGAGTCTTATAGTATGGTTCAATAATGGATCCATTTGAACCGTAATCTCTATAGTAAAGCTGTTCTAAGCTTCTATAAGTAAGTTTTGTTTTAAAAGAACCTTGATTGTTAATTCTACTTTCAGATCTTCCATGAATAGTATCATTGCTTAAAGTGTATGGAGAGGAACTTGATATAGCTGCTATATGCTGTATACCTAGAGGTGTTAAATCTATAACTCCGCTTCCAGAGTAGTACCAGTTTTTTTTAGCTACATATGTTGATACAAATGCATCTTGCGACTTTAATTTTTTGTATGCACTCATTCATTAATAGTCAAGCTTGATTCTTATCAAAGTTTCTTTAGTAAAGTCTTTTAATAAAGGAGTAGAGAGTTTAGCTACTGCTAATAAGTCGTTACTATCGTTATATAGTCCAACTTGAGTTAAGTAAGATTGAGGGTTATCAATCATAACGCTATGTCTCAATTCTCCTGAACCTGTTATGTTAGATGGGTTAGTTGAGTAATTGAATTCACTATTTCTAGCTCTTACAAATATAAAGTTTGAAGTAAGAGTTTCGTCAGATCTTAAAACAAACTGGCTTCCTGAGTTAAGGGTGTTTATTAAATTAAGATTGTGGTTGTGAGTAGAATAATTAGAATTGTCAAACGCTAAAGCTCCAGCTGATATATCTAAATAATTACTAGAAGATAACATCTCAGCGTTTAAAATTACAGTACCTACATCAGGATATAGTTTACCGTACTCTACTGCTGTAGAATGCACAACTCCTGCTGCTGAAGCAGAATACAAACTATATACTCTTCCTGCATCAGTAAACGTATCTGCTATAAGATTTTTACTATTGTCAGTTAAGTGTAATGCAGGGAAACTACCTGTAGCATTTCCTTGTAACTTTAAAAGTAGAGAACCTGGTAAAAGTTTCTCTTTAAACCTAGCTCTTTGAACCGATAAAGCATAAATACTATTTGGTGTTTCTATAGTTCCATTATTATCAAAAGTAAAATTAGTATCTTCATCTCCGTTTATAAGCGTTCTAAATTGTCCATATACTGTAGAGCTATAAGACTTACCTAATACTCCAGCGTCGTATAGAGCTGAACCACTTCCAAGTTTGTTTCCATAAGCTACTGAGAATTGTATTTCCTGAGTAGCTGGATCTCCGTTGTTGAACACAGAGTAGTAATACTTGCCGCTGTCAGTAGACACTTGACTTGAAGTATGAAAAGAAGTTAATTGAACTGAGCTGTTACTCCATGCTGGGGAAGTTATTGAGTCAGCACTTACTACTATATCGTCTTGATCGAATCTTCTATATGACATAATTAGTTATTTACTTTAGTTATAGTTACAGGTATTGTTACTCTAGCTCCACTATCTCTACCTATTAAAGTAACAGTAGTTTGGAGTGTTGTACTTGAGGCACCGAATAAAGTGTTTACCGTAGTAGCTGTAAGGTTAATAGAAGTTCCTAATACTGTCTTAGAAACGTTAGTACCTAGTGTTGTTTTTGTGTTAAGCTTTTCTGCTTCATCTGTATTTACTCCAACTC
>Ga0222717_10003189_pt1 | contig 12409 bp, 10 predicted proteins | sample C33_18DmetaG_FD_165053 | JGI IMG/M metagenome (GOLD analysis project Ga0222717, IMG submission 165053) | Estuarine water microbial communities from San Francisco Bay, California, United States - C33_18D | ecosystem: Environmental > Aquatic > Marine > Unclassified | place: USA: California...
TTAAAGAGGTAAACAATGGCAGTAATACATTAATTGGTGAGAAGTTAACAGAGATAGATACAGTTGTTGAAGAAAAATTTCAAAATCTAAAAGAAGATATTAAACATATTGAGGAATTCAGTAAACAAAATATAACTGAAGCAATCAAAAAAAAAATATCTGAAATAGAAGGTTTTTTTAATACCTACCTTGAAAATATAGTTGCAGATAACGAGCAGAGAGAGGATAAAAATTTAACTCAAATTAATAATAATCTTCTTAAGATTAATACGGTTGAAGAGAGTTTACTAAAAAGTAATAACAGTATAGATACGCTGCAAAATAAAATAAGGTTACTCGAAGAATTAGAGAGCAAAATTATCACACTTGATGATATCAAAGAGAGATTTATAGATGAGAGTAGGATAGCTAAAGAATCTAAAAATATTATAAAGTTTGTTACAGAAAAAATATTAGAATTATCAGATAATATTCAAGATAATAGTAAGAAACAGGAAAAAAAATACGATAGCTTCATAGATTCAATTAGAGTTGAAGATGTTAAAGAGGTGAAGACTATTATACATGATAAGATTGATGAGGCGCAGATAAATCAATTAAAAGAGAACTTACAGTCTGATATTGAAAAATCCTTAAAAGGTGATATTGTATCACTTAAGCGGTACGTTGAAATGTCTTCTGGGGGTGGTAGTGTTGCAAAGCAATTTGCAAATGGCGGGACAATGGATGGTAATTTAAATGTTAATGGAAATATTCTTTCCGGTGGTATAAATTTAGGTGAAATATTTGGAACGGGGGGTAGTGTTTCAGCTGAATTTCTACCTCTTTCTGGCGGAAATTTGACAGGGCAATTATCATCTAATAGCACTATTATATCAGAAACAATATCGGTAGGTAGCTTATCAGCCACAACAATACATGCTGTATCATCTGTTGTGGAATATATTGATATAAAGCAATACGAACTATCAGGGTTCAATGTAACTGGTAATATATCAGTAAGCGGTTATATGGATGTTACTAAAAATATTACCTTATCAGGAGATCTGAATATAGATGGTCTAGCTAATGGTAGAGATATTGCAGCAGATGGCATTGCAATTGATAATTTAGATACAGATGTAATATATCTATCAGGCGAAATCCTCACAAAGGCAAGTCAAACAGATTTAGATACACACACCAGTAATACTAATAATCCCCATAGCGTAACTGCAGCTCAAGTTGGATTAGGCAATGTGACGAATGAATCGAAGGCCACAATGTTTACTGATCCATCGTTTACCGGTGGTATAGCTATAGGCTCTACACCAGTATTCCCATACACTAGAACGCTCAAACTCCACGATAACGGTGTTCAGTTTGGCTCAAGACTAGCACTTATTGGTACGGGCGAGACCGGCTTTCCTGGTCTTGAGATGGTGACAGATGGAAATCTTGCTAAAAGAACTTTAATTAGACATGAAGGCGAAGGCTCTAATGATTATGGCTTATCTTTTTTTACCACAAACAACAGCACTGTTTCAGAAAAAGTTAGATTTAATGGAAATGGTAATGTTGGTATAGGTACCACATCACCTACCGAAAAGTTAGAAGTTAGCGGTGATTTAATGCTCCAAGAAAACGGTGTTATTAAAAACAAAAATAATAATACACAATTTAGATTTGGGCCAGATGACTTATATTTAGATGCTGGTCACTTAAGAGCCGGGTATAGCGTTGGTATCAGAGGAAATAGAGGCAGTACAAAGGGAATGGAACAAGGTTCTACGCTGAATTCTGATTTAGGAATTAATTGTGGAGGTAATGAAGCAATTAGTATTCATAGTGATGGAGATACCCTTATAAATAATGCTCTTGAAGTTGAAGGTACTACTACTGTAGGTAAAATTACTCTTAGCGATAATTCGTTTGTAACAGAGACTGCCGATTTTACATTGAGCGAAACACACCGAGGCGCAACTGTTCTATTACAAAACACTGGACCGATTACTATTACAGTCCCATCACAAGTTGCAGGGCACACAACAACCTTTATTGCTGAGACATCTAATTCCGTGGTATTTACTTCAGGTACAGGATTGTCCGCCTTCAATTCCTTCAATAGTGCTAATCAAATTGCAGGTATATTTGGGCAAGCACAAATCATATTTAAGTCTTCAACTGAAGCATTTTTAGGAGGTAACATAGTATGAGTTTTTTACCTAGTTTATCTCCAGGCAACGTTCCAAATGTTTTACCTACTGATTGGAAATACGATATAAATGACCCGTGGGTTAGACCAACCGAATGGTTGGATTTGAATGTGCCAGATGGTGTGCCAGAAAAGATTATTGGTTTGGTCGCGGTATTCCCTAATGAAAGAGCTGCACAAAATTATGTAGCTTTTAATTTAGATACCGATGACGGTTCTTCTTATACGGTAGATTGGGGTGATGGTAATGTTGAAACTCTTGCCTCTAATGTTACCCATTATCACGTATATGATTATGATGATTTGCCAGTTAATACTGAATTTAGAGGATATAGGCAAGCCGTATTCGAAGTTACTTTAGGCGATGGAGTAGTTTTTGGTACTTCAAGTGGTCAAATCAATTTTAATGTTGATGGGCCATATACTACTCAGACATCTATGGATTATAGAGCTGGTCCAAATATTTTAGATTTATTTGTAAGTACTTCAAACGCTACAACTCATACTATAAATTATCAGCGACCAATGAGAATGGTCGAGCAAATTGAAATTAGAAATACCTCAAGTAATCGATTAACACAACCTCGGTATCTATACTCTGGTTGTCGCTCTTTAAGGTCTATACCCTTTGTACCTTATATTTACAATAGTGGATCTCGATCATATGCTCAAGCGTTTAAGGACTGTCATTCCTTGACTTTTATTCCAGATGATTTTGCTAGCACAGACAAATATTGGTTTAAAAATCCAAGCTCTATGCAAGAGGCTTTTCGTTATTGCTATGCACTTAGGTACATGCCAGAAGGTTTGTTTGGAAGTGGAATGCTTACATCTTGTAGTAGCTGGTATTTAACGTTTAGTGATTGTAGAAATTTAAAATATATACCATACGTTGGAGTAAGGAATACAGGCAGTGTTCGCATTGATTATATGTTTAACAATTGCACAGATTTAAGAGCAATACCGCAAGGTGTAGACATTAGTAAAATGGATGGTAACGGAATTGATAGAACGTTTGCTAATCTAAGAGAATGTTATGATTTTTCAGTTTTAACAGAACAAGGAGGGCTTGACGCTATCGAACGAACCAGCAATTTTGATATGACTCAGGTGTTTTATAATCTCGATTCATTGAAAGTATTTCCTTATTTGGGCCAATTTACAAGATGTACTAATGCGACAAATATGTTCGCTGGTACAACACAAATTGAAAGATTTGATTCTCAATATACACATTTAGATTTTACGAATTGTACTGATTTTCAAAATGCGTTTCAGACCCTTGCGTCGTTGAAAGAACTTCCTCCGATACACGTTAATAATTTGACAGACTCTAGATCATTATATAGAACATTTTACGGGTCCGAATCTTTAACATCAGTAAAACTTGTAGGAATGAACGCTGGACCAAGTGATGGAGAATATTATCAGTGTTTTTATAATTGCTCCTCCTTACAATATATCGAAGGTATAGATTTTTCGTATGCAAATGATTCTGGTGATATGACTCATGTATTTTATATTTGTAGAAATATAACTTATATTAAATTTCCTGGTGGAGCGACTGATGAAACAGGATTTAAGTATAGCACAGATCTAAGATACAATCCTCTTAATCGAGACGCCTTACTTGAAATCTTTAATCACCTAGTTACAATTACACATTCAGCAACACTAAATATAAGAAACAATTCTTTTACAGCGGATTTAACAGCCGCTGATAAACTTATAGCAACTAATAAAGGTTGGACACTATCACTTTAATTATGAACGAAGAAGAAGGATTTTATAAACTGGAAGTAGGAGCGAAAAGATCAGTAATGCTTTTTGCTACTCACTTAGAACATAAAGATTATACTTTAGATATCAGCTTAAAGGAAACATACACTTATCCACTTGATGGCTGGAGATGCTTTAATACTCTATCTGAAGCATGTGAGTTTTATGATATAGATGAAGAAGAGCAAAGGGAAATATTATTTCCTTCTGAAGAGATACACTGAATTTATCTTTAATCTAGTTAAAATAGACAATAAAAGAGTAGGAAATTGTTTCATATTATATAAATAATATTAAATGAGTTTAAATCTTATAGTTGAAACACCGGCTCCTAAGGAGTCCTTTGAATATATCGTTGAAGAGGGTAACTCGAAAGGTACTCAGAATTTCTTTATTAAAGGTCCATATATGATGGCTGAAGGAGTTAATCGTAATAAAAGAATTTACCCCTTGAATGAAATGCAGCGAGAGGTTAAACGTTATGAAAACTTGATGGTCAAGACCGGTAGAGCGATGGGAGAGTTAAACCACCCGACGACTGCTGATGTTGATCTTGAGAGAGCGTGTCACTTAGTTACAGAGATGTCTCAAGATGGTAACGTATTTTACGGTAAGAGTAAAGTTCTCTCTACACCCACTGGTTTAATTGTAAGGTCACTTATTAATGACGGTGTTAGGGTTGGTATGAGTTCAAGAGCTTTGGGTCAGTTAATCCCAGAATCAGGTCAAGATGGTGTTAGCCGTGTACAAGATTTTAAATTAGTTGCAATTGATTGTGTAGCGGATCCATCGTTCCCTAAAGCTTTCGTTAACGGTATTTTAGAAAGCAAGCAATACGTCGTTAATGCATACGGGCAGTTCGAAGAAGCGTATGACAACTTTGAGAATACAATAGCGACTATGCCTTTAAAGAATAAAGATGAATTTTTACGTAAGCATATGTTGCAATTCATTAATTCTCTATAAATAATAATTACATGAGCAAAGAAGTTAAGACAACTATTAAAAAATTTATCAATAAAGTTATTGATAAAGATTATAAAACTGCGCATGAAAATTTATCTAATGCAATTAGCAGTAAAATTAAGCAGCAGATCATAAATAATAATATAGACCTTTTTTAATCATGAATATTTCAAAAATACTAAAAGAAGCAACAGACGGCGCAATCGACGAAGCTGTATTAACTCAGATCGAAAATGCTTTTGAAGAGCGCTTGGCTGAGAAGACAAAAATTCATGTCGATAAAGCACTGTTTGAACAAGACGAATTATACACATCAAAACTAGAGAAGCTTTTAGAAGCTATTGATGTTGATCATTCTAAGAAACTTAACAAAGTTGTTGAAGCTATTGAGAGCGACAGAACAGCAAAACTTAAAGCTGTTGTATCAAAGTATGAAAAAGTATTGACTGAAGATGCTAATGCATTTAAAGAAGAGTTAGTTGAGTCAATCTCAACATACCTCGATCAATTTTTAGAAGAATCGATTCCTGCTGCTGATATTCAAGAAGCAGTAAAAAATAAAAAGGCAATTAAAGTCCTCGAAGGAATTCGTACCGATTTAGCCGTAGACAGCGCTCTTCAGAAAGAGAGCATTAAAGATGCTGTTATTGACGGTCATAAACAAATTAATGAAGCTACTTCAAAGCTTGAGTCTGCACTTCACGAGAAGGGTGTTATTGAAGAAGAACTTATGACGATTAAGTCAAATCTTCTTATTGAACAGAAAACATCTAAACTCGATGAGAGAAGCGCAAAGTATGTAAAGAAAGTATTAGCAGGTAAGAGCCCAGAGTTCATTGCTGAAAATTTCGAATATACATTGAAGCTTTTTAATAAGAAAGAAGAGAGCAGACTTGAGAGCTTAAAAGAAGAAGCTCTGAAAGATACAGTAAAGGTAGATAGAGTGATTGCTGAGAAGGTTGAAAAGCCAGCAGCTGCACCATCTAACCCATATCTTTCAGAACTATCCAAATATTAATTTTTAATAAATTTAATGTTTAGGCTTTCCTGAGTTACCTGGATAAATCAAATTGATTTACCCTTGGGGTCGAACAAAATAATAAAGGAAAATATAAAAACTATGAATACAATTAAACCCTCACAGGCTTATATCGATGAATCAAGAGCAGCAGCTCTTCTTGAAAAGTGGGCTCCAGTACTGGACTACACTTCAAAGAGCGTTGCAGCAATTGAAGACTCTCACACTCGCTTAAATACAGCTATGCTACTTGAAAATCAAGAGGCATGGTGTATCGAAGAAGCTGGTCCAGGCTACACTCCAACCAACGCTAATGCGGCTGGTAACGGTGGTGCAGTTGGTGACAACTTCCAAACAAATGGCCGTTTTGCAACTGGTACTCCAGGTACAGACAGCTATGCGCAAGGTGATTACCGTCTTCCAAAGATCTTGATCCCAATGATTAGACGTACTTTTCCCGAGTTAATTACAAATGAAATCGTTGGTGTACAACCAATGGCAGGTCCAGTTGGTCTTGCTTTTGCTCTTCGTTACCGCTACACAGGGGAAACTCTTGGTGAAGGTATCGATGGTAAAACAGGCGCTGGTAACACTCCAGGTGGTCAAGCTGGTATTCTTGCTGGCGCAGCCGGTCAAGAAGCTGGTTATAACTACTTGAATACTGCTTACACTGGTACATCAGCAGACTACCTCTCAGGTACTGGTTCATCTGACTACGGAGTTGACAAGCTCATCTCTGAAGCAGACGCTGGTGTTGCTGCTATCCTTGCGAATTTCGAAGTTACAGGTAATATTCCTTCCTTCGAAGTATCGTTCGAGAAAACAGCAGTTGAAGCTGGAACACGTCGCTTAGGCGCACGTTGGTCAGTAGAACTTGAGCAGGACCTTAAGAACATGAATGGTATCGATATCGATACTGAATTGACAAACGCTATGTCGTACGAAATTCAGGCTGAAATCGACCGTGAAATGCTTGTTAGAATGATTCAGGTCTCCCTCAATGCAGGTCAAGGCGCTGGTTATTCTATCTGGGCTCCTCAGTCAGCTGATGGTCGTTGGTTAGTCGAACGTAATCGTGATTTCTACCAAAGATTAATCATCGAAGCAAATCGCATCGCTGTTCGTAATCGTCGTGGTGCTGCAAACTTTGTTGTTGCAACTCCTCGCGTTTGCGCTATCCTTGAAATGCTCCCTGAATTCCAGTGGGTACCTGTTCAAGGCAATGTTAACACACAGCCTGTTGGTGTAGCTAAGATCGGTAATCTTGGTGGTCGCTTTAATGTATATCGTGACACTAGAACAGAAGGTAACAATGTAAATGATGCAGCTCGTCCTGAGTACGCGCTTCTCGGATACAAGGGACCAGAATTCTATGACACTGGTATCATCTATTGCCCATATATCCCGGTTATGGTTCAACGCACAATTGGTCCTAATGACTTCGCTCCACGTGTAGGCTTGCTTACACGTTATGGCGTTGTTGATAATATCTTTGGTGCTAACCTCTACTATCACACGATTCTTGTAACTGGACTCGGACAAGCATTCACTCCTGCTTCGCAGAGCGTATACTTTTAATCCTTGATCATATAAGATCTACAAACTTAAAGGGCTATTACGAAAGTAATAGCCCTTTTTTTGTTTACTGCTTGCTCGTTTTAATATGAACCATATCTGGATCAATTAAATCAGCTGCATACTCGTCAATTAGAGCCTGGCTTGACGCTCTTACCGGGTTAATATCAATACCGCCACGTCGGGCATATAAGCACATCACTAGCAATTCACTTGGATCGAATGCGTCTTGCAATCGCTTATAGAAACATTCACAGATCTCTTCATGGAAGTGACATTCATCTCTAAACGATACTACGTACTTTAAGATACTATGAGCATCGATAGCGTTCTTAGACTTGATATGAATGAAGACATCGCCCCAGTCTGGCTGAGAAGTAACACGGCAATTACTCTTAAGTAAACCGGAGTAGAACTTCTGTTCTAAATCTCTATCACGAGCTACTGCTTCAAGAAGACCAGGTGTTTCTGTATACGTATCAAATGTAGTTTCACTTGTATCGAGCAAATCAACATTCTGATAACTATCAATATCCCAAGCCGATGCGGGACTACTAAACTTATTATTTACACGTACTCCTGCCTGGAATGACACAGCTACATCTGTCTCGAGTAGGTTGCTTAAATCTCTTGAAGCGATTTCTTCAAAGTTTTCTACAGCCTCATCGTTATCAGTACCCATTTTAGTCATATTAAACGAGTTGAAGTATAGCTTAATACTCTTACTCTCAACAATATACTTACTACTACATGGATATACACATTTTACAATGCCTGTAACCGGTTGACCATTCTTCAAAAGGAATGAACATTCATATGCATTCCATGTATCTGACCCTACAAACGGTAAATCGTCTTCGAAAATATTAAGATATTCTCTATTACTACTCCGTGGCTCTTTAACTAATAAACCAGCATCGTACGTACTCTTATACTGAGACGTCTGACCTAAGTGTTTACTAATATTACTGTTATCTAATTTACTATTTCCCATAATTATCAATTGTATTATATATTACTTCTAACCGTTCTTCAACGGTACCCTTTAATCTTACTACATCAATACCGTAATGATCGATAGCAGTTTCAAATAAGTTAATGATCGTATCTCTGAACGACATGTTATTGCTTCTTTCACCGTCATCAACTAACGGGATATCCGGTTCCGTATAGAATATTACATCTACCTTACGCACCAGTTTCTTAAAGAGATACTCGCAGTATAACATAGTCTCCGGATCAGTCTTTTCATTATGATACTGATATGTTGTATATACTAACCCATCTAGAATACATCTATCCATAGCTGCATTACTACCTTTAGTCTTCAGATAATTCTCTAAATGAGCATTAAGAATAGCTAATTGAGTCATTCCGTCACCTTTTTCATTAATATCTAACTTATACTTTCTCTTTACTAAACGCGTAACTTCCGGTATAAATTTAAAATCTTCAAATCTCTTATCTTGTTTAATAGCCTTTAACAGAGTAGTTTTACCTGTACTCTGCGCTCCCGTGAAACTAATAACCATATCCAACTATCTCCTTAAATTGCTCTGCATTGTATAAAATATCTTCTTTCTGGCTGTCTGTTACATCATGATCAATTAAATCAGCTAGCATAATAGACGGCTTTTCTTGAAGTCCTAGATCACCATTATAACGAAGTTCCTTGATACCCGCGACAACTGGATTCGAAGTATCAACAGATCTAATTGACCTATCACCGACATAATGCTTAAATTCCTTAGCTAAAGAACATCCGAGTAGGTGATGAGGCTTATTCTTATTCCAGACACCATCTGACTTAAGCTGCTCAATTAATCTACAGCGACCATCACACCATCTCTCGAGCTTAGTTTTACCGCGACCGGTAACAAGATAATAACTAAAGTCAAAGCTAATAGCGATATAATCCGCAAAGTCTGACATATATCGATAACAATCAACAATTTCATCATATGTCTTACCTTGCACAGCTCCAATTTTTAACCCAGGCAGGTCAGGGTATTTAGCTGTAAAGCTTTGAAAACTCTCCATAGTAGCGTAACCATCTTCAAGTACATCGGGTACAATATAAAAGCTTGGCTTTAATTCTCTTGCATACGTAGCAAACTTATCTGGATCGAACGCTTCCCCTAATTCAAAAATACTATTATCGAGTAGTACCTGTCTGCCCATTTTAATTGAATTTTTAAAGAAATTATAATATTCAGGGTGTGTTTCGAATAAATGAACTAACGCGTAATCGTAATCATTATACGACCTAGACTCTTCTAGGAATGAGATCGGACTTTCATGTGATATATACATACGTATATTATAACCTATAAAACAGGTATTTCAAGTTAAATATATGTATGGCATGTAAAAGTTTCAACATCGATCAGTTGACAGGTAAATTAAAAGAAGTTAACCCGGTTAATTTTGATGAGGTATCTAATAAGGCTAAAAACTTTCAAATTGATACGACTTTTGATAACGCATTGCCTGATATCAATAGTAAGGTATCTAATGCTATTGAAAATTTTAAAAATATATCAACTGGTTCGCTACCGACCTTAAATATACCAGATTTAGACCCTGCAGCTTTTTTTGAAAAGATTGACAATAAGGTAGATGCTGCACTAACATCATTAAAAGATGTTAGAAATAAACTTAATATAGAAAACTTAAAAGGTCAGTTAAATTTAGACTCTCAATTAGACTGTATTAATGCAGATACTATATCTACAGAGGAAGTTGCTATTACACAGAGCGGTATATTCGAAAATATTAAAGGCAGTGTTGGTTCGATTTCAAATAACCAGTTAAGAGATTTTAATTTAGATCCAAACAATCAGGTAGTAGCTGTAGATAATATGACAGTAGATACTATTACTAAAGCAAAAGAAGCTGCAGCTAAAGGAGTAACAAACGCGGGACAAGCATCTAACCAGAAAATTAGCTTAGATAAAATAAAAGGTCTGTAGACTATTAGATTTTAGATCTTTTAACTTCGAAGTTAAGCGGTAAATATATACATACAATGAAGAAATATTACGGTAATTATATAGGAGTTGTTATTCAAAATAACGACCCAGATCAATCAGGTAAGGTGAAGGTTTTTGTACCGCATATTTCATCGACTATATATAATGATTGGGTTAAGAGCACGGATAATAAGAGTATTAAATTTATAGGTAATAACATAGATGAAGATATTACCGGTATTATCGACGACCTAAAGAAAATAACTCCATGGGCAGAGTGTGCCGCGCCGTTAGTCGGTGAAAGCTCTAGTGGTAGATTTAATAACTACAACATGACCGGGAGTGTATCGGATAGTAATTTTTATTCAACAACTATTAATTCAACGGCATCAGGTGGTATCGGGCAAGCTCCGAGTAATTTATTTGACTCCGATGTAACATTAAATGATGCATTTACAGATGCAGCTGATAATGTAAATCGACCTAACCCTCTATCATTCGAATATAAACCAAACGCTCATTCAAATCAAGCGAAGGGAGCATTTTGTATACCGGCAGTAGGGTCGCATATATGGGTATTCTTCAGGGAAGGTAATCCGCAGTTTCCCGTCTATTTTGCTGCTAGTTTTGGTCAATCAGACTGGAAGGGTATATACGAATCAACCGAGACCCCCGGAGTTGATTACCCTGGTACATACGAAAATAAGAGCGCTGGTATTACAGATTATAATGATAATGTAGAAGCATATAGAAATAAGTACATTATTAATCAAAAAGGAGGGTCGTTAGAGTTTGTAAATAGTGATTTAAATGAAAAGATAAGATTGACACATTATTCCGGTTCATTCAAAGAAATGAATAACCAGTCAACTGTTGAACTAGCTAGTAAGAATAGTCAAAAACTTACACTCAATGATTCATACGAGACAGTGCGAGGTTTTAAGAATGAATATACTGGTAAGAATTTAGATGAAATTGTTTATAGGGACAAATATAAAAAGGTAGGTTCGCTGAACATGGAATATTTCGAGAAGTGGAAAGACCTGGTAGGTAGTATACAGGAATTTAAACAGTTGTTCGAGATAAAGAGAACTAATGATAATAGTGTTAAAAATGACGATGGGGTAACAGTCTTAAAAAGAAATAGCCTCTTACAGGAAAGATCCGGTGATTTTACATCGTACCCTGTTACAGATGGCAGTATAAAATACGGAGCGTTAACTAATACAAATAACTTACCGGCGTACTCTATGGTAGCTGATAATGACGGTGATGGCCCACAAGACTGGGTAGATAGTCAAAAGGCAGGTCCTATTAATTCAAATCCATCTGCTGCCAGCTGGCCTGTAGAGAGTGGACGTGAATGGGGACCAGGTGGTACTGGTAAGAGTATATCAACTCAAGATGGTACATGGGATATTGAAGAAAATAAAGATAAGCTAAAGGAGATTATTGAAGCTAGCTTACCAGAACTTACCGAAATAGAAAATGAGCTTGGTGTCGGAGGCAGTGAAGTTATCCAAATAACTAAACATAAAATGGAAACTATCGGAATGCTAATGAATGATTTTGGTAGTATTCGTTTAGATAACATCGGTAAGTTAGTTAATAATGAGGTTCTAGTAGATTCAAACGCAGTTTATATGAATAAATCTGATAGTCCGTTAGTAGAGTATGTACATGTACAGGACTTACCAGGCGGTGATTATACATTAAATGTATGCAATAGGTTCAATGTAATGGTAGGTGCGGGTGGGTTAAACCTCAAATCCTATGGCGCTACTAATATAACTGGTACTATTACAAATATGGTAGGGGAACAGGTTAATATAGCTTCTGAGAATGAAGTTAATATTGACGCAGGTACTATTAATATTAGTGCAGATATACTCAGACTAAGAAACA
>Ga0222717_10003194_pt1 | contig 12404 bp, 19 predicted proteins | sample C33_18DmetaG_FD_165053 | JGI IMG/M metagenome (GOLD analysis project Ga0222717, IMG submission 165053) | Estuarine water microbial communities from San Francisco Bay, California, United States - C33_18D | ecosystem: Environmental > Aquatic > Marine > Unclassified | place: USA: California...
GATCAGCTGTAATGGATATGGCTTTTTTAGTTGAAGATATCAGTTCGGAAACTATTCCACAAGTTCAAACGAGGGAGCATTTGTTAGCTTTATTTAATTCAGGAATAACAGACTTACTTGTGATTGCTAATAAATGCGACCTTGTAAAAAAAAGCAGACTTAGTTGTAATTATGATAAAATAAAAGATTTTGTGGAGGATTATTACGATGATGAAATAAACATTATACCCACAATAGCACAAAAGGGTATTAATATCGAATATATTGGAAAATTTTTAATGGATAATATAAATGATTACAATAAAAATCTAAATGAAAGCTTAGCTATGAATGTAATTAGGACATTCGATGTTAATAAGCCTAATGTTAAACTAAATAAATATATAGGTGGGGTTGTAGGTGGAAGTATTAAATCAGGTGTAGTTCGATTGGGAGATTATATACAATTAAATCCTGGTATAGTGTCAAAAGATAAGAATGGATGGGTTGTAACACCATTAATAACAAAGGTAGAATCACTGAACTGCGATAAAACATCACTAGAGTATGCTATTCCAGGAGGTCTTATAGCTATAGGAACAACATTAGACCCATATTTTTGTAAATCAGACAAGTGTATTGGACAATTAGTAACACATTTCAATAAAGATCCATTAATTGTTGAAAAGATAACGTTATCATATTCTAGATTTAATAGAGAAGAAAAATTAAAAATAGGCAAAGGTGATATTGTTCAATTAGGTATAGGTAGTAATATTATAAGTGCAAAAATTGTAAGTAAAGAAAAAAGGGACTTGAAATTAGTTCTAGACGCACCAGTATTTCTAAACAAAATGCGTGTAAGTATTATAACAAAAATAGGTAATAAAAGTACAATATTTGGAATAGGGGATATAATTGAATACAAAAAAGTGTCTAACATAAATATGAGATATACAGATATAGCTGTTTCTGATATAAAGTATAATCTGATTAATGACTTAATAAAATTAGATACTGATGTGGTTGATTTCGATATGATGTTTAGTAGAATAGATGAAAATAGTATAAAACCAAAACGCATAAGTTTATCCAAACCAGTACTGACGGTTAATTCGTCGAAAACTCAACACACTTTTAAAAATTATCAAGAAATGATTGGTAAAATAAGACATATAAATGATAATATTGATGTAGCAGGTATATTTAATTCTCAACTTGAAAAGTTATGTATTTGCTCAACTTCATATAATTCTAATAATGAATTGATTATTAATATAAGATGCAAAACACCTGTATTAATAAATAACATTATAAAAGTGATTTTATTGATTAAAAAATGCAAGTCGTGTAGTAGTCTTGATACTTATTTAACAAAGGATGACAGAATAAATAATATAAACTGTCTTACATGTGGGTCTTCAAATAGTATTTAAATTTGATAAATAATTATATATTTTATTATTTATTAAAGAAAGAATGAGTTATTATTCGGTTCATATTGGTAAAAATCCAGGTATTTATAATACCTGGGACGAATGTAAAGAAGCTGTTGGTGATACAGGTTATACCGAGTTTAAAAAATTCAGTAATAAAGATGATGCTGAAGAATTTTTAAAATATGGCAGAAAAGGTAGAGATGATGATTACAAATCATCAAAAAAATCGAAAGAAACAGTTTATTATGCGGTTCATAAAGGAAAGTTACCTGGTATTTATAATACCTGGGGCGAGTGTAAACCGAATGTTACCGGTTTTAAAAAACCAATATTTAAAAAATTCACAGATCTTGAAAAAGCGCAAAAATTTTTAATAGAGGGTAAAACCCAGGAAGAAAAGGAGGAAGAAATATTAGAGGAAGACCCTAATGCGGTTAAAATTTATACTGATGGCTCACTAATTAAACGACATGGATATATGGGTTGTGGCTATGGTTTATATGTTCCTAAATATAATCTTAAACAAGGAAGTATCTTGTTTGAGAATAAAACAAATAATAGAGCTGAATTGTTAGCAGTAATTGATGCGATTACATTTGCTTATGGCAAGAATGAAAAAAGTATAACAATATATACAGATTCTAGTTATGTAATACATATTTTTGGTAAAACTGGTGAAAAATACAAAGCAAAAGGCTATAAAAATGTTAAAAATAAAGATTTAGTTAAGAGAGCAATGCAGGTTAAAGACACTGTGCGATTAGTTTTAGTTCATGTAAAAGCACACTCAGGAGATACGGATAATCATGCGGTTTATGGCAATGACATAGCAGATAAGATAGCAAATAGACATGCTGTGAGTGATTATATTAATCAAGATAAAGAGTGGGTAAATAGAATATACAAAATTGGAAAATATGAATGTAGTCTTTCAAATATTCCTTCGAAATATTTACAAGATTATATCGAGCGCGATAGTTATAAAAATTTATGCAAAACCAATGAACATTATAGAACAGAGAGCCATTTAATAGATACTCATATTTCAACAACAGATGTATCTTCAGATATTATGTATAGATAATCAACATTGATAGTTTTTATAGTATTTATCAGATTTTTTTTGAATAGGTCTACATCACTCTCAATATCAGTATTAATAATATGTCTGGATATATGTTTGAAATATGGTGTTTTTAAAAATTTATATTCTGTCTTAAGTAACTTATTAATAGTATGAACCGCATCTATTATTTCATTAGATGCATTAATTGATGTTGAGTTTATTCGTATTGTCGACTCTATATTAAATTGGGGTTTAGGTAGATAAGAACTTATTTCTTCGATAAGAAGTTTATCGTCTAGAATATTTGATAAATCATCAAACTTATGTTTAAAGTAAGATGAATCATTATTAAATTTTTTTAGATATTTTTTCATACTGGTTAGATTAAGTTTGTATATTGTTTTATCTAATATATCTTTCATATCACATAGACCGGTTTGATAAATATATGATTTAATTATAGCACTAAAAAGTTTTTCATAAATCACAATGTTATCTTCAAAAACTGTACGTTCTTCGTCAAATACATTCCTGGTTGAAACATCAACATATTTTTTTATTACATCAACACTTGTTACTTTAGCAGTATATGTTTTATTGATTTTATATTGTTTTTTTATACGATACAATTTTCTTGAATTAGAAGCATCTTGAAAAGATAGGAAACATTTTAAGTTATATTCAATAAGTAAAGCTTCAATGCCTACTTCTTGAATGTTTAATATTTTGATTCTAACGAGATCATCTACATATGGTAGTGAATTTCGATAATATTGAGTATTAATTATTGTGGTTTTAAACATGGCTGATTTTTCTATATTATCCATAATAGTAGTATGTTTATCTATTATTGATTAATATAAAAACTTTAAGCAAATGTTATTAGTCTTTTTTAGGTGTTTTCTTTAATTTAGCCAGCATATTTTGAATATCATCTTTTGAAGGTGGTCTGAATGAAGCGCTTGTGTGTCCAGAGGTATTTCTGTTTGAGATATCGGTAGTTTTAGGCTTTGATTTAGGAAGAACAAGTTTAAACGTTGGTTTAGGTGTTATATTATTATTTTTAGGCGGTTCTCCGATAAGTTTAAGAAATTCATTTATATCGAATTGACTATCTTTTAACATTTCAATTTCAATAGCACCTATAGGAACACCCATTTTTTTCATTTTCAAAAATTTCTTATATTTTTCTTCAAGTTCTGAATTATCAACAATGCTATCTGTATCATTTGAAACCGATTCTATTCTTTCATTATTATGATAGTTTAGTAGTGGTTGTTCGTCGAATTCATCCATTATTAAACATTCATCTATTTTGATTATTGGTTGAAAGATTTTTGCCTGAACTAGAACCCAATTAATACCTATTTTATCTTTACTTTTCCATAAATTTTTAGGAGTAATTAGACATATAGCATTTGATTGTGGGATAATATAATTCATATTCTGTTTCTTTTTATAAGGATCAAATATTGATATTATAGCCTCATTGTTATATATTTGTATTGTTAGATTGAAATATACTTTATTAGAAGAGGAATTAATAGATAGATTGGTTTTAAATTTAGAATTGGCCATAGATATTATATGTGATTCTAATTCATTTATAAAATCGTTAAATTGTCGAATAAGATCATTATTGTTATATGATAGTGATACATTTAGAAAATGTAATTTGGGGTTATTAAACACCTGAGGATGTGATATAATACGTCCCTTGGGTATTTGAATAAGAATAGGTTTATTATTATATGTTATATCTAGGTTGGATATATCTATATTAAAACTTTTTTTATTAATGTTAGTCCAGTTCCTAACTATCATATAATATATTAAACTTTAATATTTATGTTAATATTATTTACAATTTTATAGAAATTATAAAAGTATATAAAATTTATTGGAAGATTAAAAACTATTTAAGATTTAAATGGTAATAAATTATAACTTAATGAAAAAGTGTGAAATATTAAAATGTAAAGAGTTGATAACAAATAAAGAATGTCTAATATCTAAGATAGATTTATCAGATAAAATAAAGGAGGGAAATGTGATAAAATTGAGTTGTGGACATTGTTTCTATTATCCAAGTTTTATTAAATCTTATACAATTAATAATGCGAATCTATTTAGCTATAGAAAATGCCCATATTGTCTACAAAGAATATCGAAAGTTCCATTAATCATTAAAAAAAAATCTATTATGTAAACAAGTAAGAACTTGACTACATAAGAGCGTTGTAATTAATAACTGTATCTTCGTTTTTCCAAAAATTATTACGTTGTTCTTGTGTGCGGATATTACGTGCATTGTCTATTACATCATTTGGACAACAAAGAAGACATCTTTTAATTAGTAAAAATATTATGTAAACAAGTATTGAAATAAATATTAATCCGAAAATAAATGTTATTATATAGAATTCTAATGACATTGTTATTTGAATTTAAATAAATGTGAATTATAATCAAAATTTAATTATGACTTAAAAGTTTATTAAGAATGATAAGTAAGATGGATTGGCAACGAGGAAATGCTATTAAAAAGGAAGTCAGTAATGAAAAACCTTTAGATTTAAAAAAAATTAAATACAGAATTGCGCATATTGTTAATATGGAACTTGGCGAACATGTAAATGATACAAAGAATGATACTAATACTTTTGGTAAATGGATATTAAAATAATATATTATAATATATAAATGGTTAAGAATAGTAAAAATAATAGAACTAAGAGAAGAAAATCTCAAAATAAAAAACAACAAAGAGGAGGAAGAGTAACTATGCCATCTGAATACTACGGTAATGATTCTGGTAGATATTTTGCCAATGGAGCCCCCGAACTTCAAATGGCCAACTCTGCCTATGGAGCTAATAGAGCTACATCAAGAGGTGTTCTTATTGGAGACAACATGAGTGGTCCTGATCTTGGTCCAACAAATACAAGTGGAAGACAAACTGGTGGAAGAGTATCTATGCCATCTGAATACTATGGTAAAAACTCTGGAAGATATTTTGAAGGTGGAGCCCCCGAACTTCAAATGGCCAACTCTGCCTATGGAGCTAATAGAGCTACATCAAGAGGTGTTCTTATTGGAAACAACATGAGTGGTCCTGATCTTGGAGCTACAAATACAAGTGGAAAACAAACTGGAGGAGGCGAATTCCAATTTATTGTTAATCCTGAATCAGGAAGAAAAGTAAATATCCATGGTAAAACAGGTCAAAAAGTATTAAAAAACTATTTAAATAATCTTTACCAATAAATATAAAATATAATCCAGGTAAGTAAATATCTGTATATATATCAAATATGAATTATATATTTGCTATATTTATCATTATAATAATATCTAGTGTATTATTACCTATATCAAGTGTTGAGTCATTTGAAGTTAAAAGAAAAAGAAGAAAAGGAGCTCCTGTTCAGTTAGGTTTTTTAAACAATACTCCCAAACCTATTCAAAAATTGATGGGGTTTTTAAATAAAATAGGCATGCAGATGGACGCGGATAAAGAATACGACACTGTAGCAACAGATTATCTTGATAAAGATAAAATCAATTAAACATATTTATTATTTAAAAGTAATTTCAATAATAAATATATCTTATGGAACAATTGGTTCAATTTAGCTTAATATCACGTCTTAGTACAGGTAATTTATTTTTAGATTCTATAATTGGTTCTGTATTGATAGCCACATATCCATATATAAATTTTTATCTAAAGGTTTTTTATGAAAAATTAAAAGAGCTCTTAAAGCTAGGATTTGTAAAAGATAATTCTATTCAGCTCAAAGGGACAGTAACCAGAGATAAATATAAAACAGATTATAATTTCAGTAAATCATTACAATCATTATTCTGGTATATTAAAATTAATATGGACAATATTGAGGGAATTTCAAAGCTAGTAGAAATAACAACTTCTAGGGAGAAGGTTTGGGATGATATGGATAATAGCCATGTTAATTCAGATACTAATTTGGTAATAAATCAAGATAGAGAATTTAAAATAGCGGATGATATTTACGCGATAATTGATGTATATGATAGAGAAAGTGAAAATAATGATAGTAAGGGGGTTCAAAAATTAAATGAAATAATAGTTACATTATATAGTCTTAACAATGTATTAAAAGTAAAGAATTTTCTGGATAATATAATGGTTAAATATGATGAGCATATTCAAGACTCAATGGCAAAAAATCAATTATATTTTACAATGGAGGATGAAGAAAAACTAACATATTCTGAGTATATTTTTGACTGTAATACCACGTTCGATACGATTTTTTTCGATAAAAAAGATGAAGTAAAGAAGGAACTAGATTTTTTCATAAATAATAAGCAATTTTATGAGGAAAAAGGGTTACCCTATAGATACGGTATGTTATTACATGGAATGCCCGGATGTGGTAAAACAAGTTTAATAAAAGCTATTGCCAAATATACAGGACGTCATATAGTAAATATTAATGTTAATTTAATAAAAGACAAAAAAATGTTGGAGGATATATTTTATAATACAAAAATTAACAAATATAATATGAGTAATGATAAGAAACTATACGTAATAGAAGAATTTGACGTAAATGCTATAGATCTTATTAAAGATAGAAACATAGATTATGATTTAATAAAAAAAACTAAGGATGGATATATAAAAAACATTAATAATTCTTCGGAAGATGTTAGCGATGAGGATACAGAAAGAATGTTAGAAGCGTTTAAGGTAACTGACGATAAGGTAGAAATGTCAATTGAACATTTTAGAAAGATTCAATCAGTATCTATGGCTACTCCTAAAAAGGGCATGACATTAGGAGATTTATTACAGGTATTAGACGGATTAATTGAGTGTAGTGGTAGAATGTTAATAGTTACTACTAACGATTTTTTAAAAATAGATAAAGCTCTATTAAGAGCCGGACGTATTGATAAAATGGTAAGATTTGATAAGTTAAACAGTGTTGAATTAATAAAATTATATAGATTTTTTATTAATGAACCGGTCAAAAATGTGGAAGATTATATTAATGAGCAAGGTGATGATATAATAGCCGCAGCAGAATTTGTATCTATATGTAGGAATAATTTGAATAACAACGAATCATTATTAAAATCGTTAAAAAATTATATATCATCTAGGTAAGCATTTCTATATATAGCGTCATCTTGTGGTTCTTCTAATTTGATGTCAATTACTATAGGCAAATGATCACTATATTGAAACATAGGAAGATTAATATCGACAATTTTGATATTATTGTTCCATGTAGGAGACCATATATAGCAGTAATCGACTAATTTACCTGACCAACATGAAAATTTAGGGTAATAATCAGAATCACCAAATAAACTGTAGGTATCAATATATTTTAATTTAATCAAAAAATTATGAATAAGATTAGGAATTTCTTTATAACCAGTTCTTTTTTCAAATTCTTCTCTATATTCTTCATATAATGGATGCGTGTTATCTATATTCATTTCATTAAAATCACCTATAAGTATGACATTTTTAAGTCCATTTTTGACTATATATTCATGTATTTCAAAAATTTCGCATAGTCTTTTTTTACCAGATTCTATGAACACATCAAGATGAATTGTAATTATATTAATATCTCTAATACAGCAATGTGTGAAACCTGTATTTTCATTGATTATATTTGTATCGATAGTTTCTTTTCTTAAAAATTCAGGTTGTAAGGGGGTCATTGTTAAAATGCCATAATTATCAGATTGCTCCATAAATGTAAAATTTTTTTTAATAGCATAGAAGTGTTTATCGTAAGGATAATTTTCATATTCGATGAGTGATATAACATCCGGATTTATTTTCTTAATAAACTCAAAAATTTTATCATTTGAATTATGTAAAAATGAGAATCTATTAACATTATAAACACATAATCTAAGAGTATTTACACTTTTTTGTCCGGGGTAATTTTTATCTTTATTTAGACTGACCAACTTTTTATATGATCTAATAAGCTCTGATTTATCATCATTAATGTTTGTTGGGAAAGGATAATTAGTGTCCATATAGTATATAATTGTGAGATAATTAAAAGTAATACTACGCATCGCATTATAACCTTTAATTTAGTTCCTGAATATTGATATATTCGACATTTAGTAAACTTTCATAATATGTATCTTGTTTCATACCAAATATATGTCCATACTTAAAATGTTTATCCCTAAAATCCATAGCTTCTTCAAGTTTATTAAAAATCTTTAAATTTTTATAATCACTATCAACATATTGAAAAAAAATGTATAAAGTTTCTTGATTGTCTAAAATAGGGTTTTTAAGATTATAGGACATAATGTAACAATTATCAGTTTTATCAATGAGAGATTTACTATTGAAAATACCTTTGATATTTTGTTTGTTGAGAGCAATAAACAAACTCATACACTTTATTATATATTTATAGTGATTATTTTTAAATAGATTAAAATAACACACTTTAACTTATTTATTTTTTATCTGGCTTTACTCCCGCAGAATCTAATTGAGGTTTAACAATTTGGTCAACAAGTATTTGTCCAACTTGAACGGAAGCATCATGTTCAGATACTTCATTAGATTTCACTTTTTGAGCCAGACCTAACATAGTAGCAAGTCTTTTAAATTCATAACTTTTACTACATGATATATTAAATATAGGTTCATAATTATTGAATAAGAATGAATATTGACTTTTCATAGAGATCTTAAATTCTTCATTGTTTAGCTCTTTATTTGCCATATTTTCATTAAATTTTTGATTTAATGCGTGCGATTCTGTAAGAATTCTTTCTTTTGGAATATCGGTGTTCATTTTATATTTAAAACATAATATTCTTTAAATAAAAACAAAAAAAGATTATGTGACTAGATAATAAGTATGAGTAAAACATCTAAAACAGCTTTTTATTATCCATCTAAATCATCAAAATCAAGTGGTGATAGTCCCAGTGATAAAGTAAATAGTGCTATTAATAAAAGTGAAAAGAAAAATAACGCTATAATTAATTTAACTGAAGGGAAAATAAGTAATATAGGAAAAATAAACTTTTTAGAGCAATTTATAAACAGAGAAAAAAATCTCAGTTCATATTATAATATGTCTAATAAATCTAATGGAAGAACATTAAACGTGCCAAAAGTGTTGGCTCCTGGCATGATTCCAAATTCTAGTTATAATGGAGCTATTTCAATTGGAGAAAAGTGTGAAGGGCCTCATTGTGCTATTCCGGTAAATCCTACATCTGGATTTATGATTAATCAAAATCTCAGAAGTGCTAACCCTCCTGCTGCTGCTTTACAAATGTATCCATCTACATTTAGATTGGGTAATAACTCTGATGTAAATCCTGGAATTACTAAATTTGTAAACGGGACATCTACAAATCCTGGACCATTCAATATTGAAGTTCCTGCCAGACCTGAACAGTTTCAATATATTACAAATCCTGTAAATGGTAAAAAGGTATCTGTAGACAGTGCTGAAGGAAAACAAGTTTTAGAAAATTACAGAAATTTCAACTAAGAAGTATAATAATTAATTTATTATATTTTTTATGAATGACATATGGCATTTTGACAAGAGCCAACAATACAACCTCTACATAATGGCTGACACATACCATTTTTAACTGAGTAGCCTTCTTTACATGGATTAAATTTTATAATATTATTAATATTATTAGGATTTTCGTCTAAAAAATCAATAATTGGTGATATAAAAGGTTCTATACATGTTTTAGTGACAACCTCTTTTGAAAAATGATCACCTTTTTGACATGAACAGGTTTTATTTATAAAACACCCATCGTATTGATTATTAGTACAGTTAACAAGTTTATTAGTATCTATATTACATGATAGTAATTCTGGTGTTTTTGTAATCTTTTTTTTGTATTCAAAAAAATTTACATTGTTGGCAGGCAATTCACATTTATTATTCCAATAACAATCGTCTTTTAGGTTATAGTATTTTTTTTCTAATTGGTTATAGTTATCTAATGGTGGATTATCAATGTTAGGTATTTCATTAGGATTTTTAAAGTTTTCTTTAGAATCATAATTTTTAAATGTATCTTTAATAAAAATTTTGGAATAATTTAGAGCAAAAACTACAAGAGTTGCAAAAATTAAAAGAAATAGAAATAATGACATTTTATTATATAATTATATTTTAAATACTATGGGCATAAATTATTCAATATTAAATCATAATTTGTTATATAAGGAAACATTGAATAATCAACCATTTCTTAATTGTGTGTTTACCTATGTAGATAACATGATAGAGTTTATAGATGAAGAAAAAGTAATCATCTATAAAATTGATAATGGAGGTTTTATTGTTTATTTAGGAATAGTTGAAAATATTTTAGAAGCTAACTATAGTAATATTTCTAAAGATATACTATATAAATTAGGACATGAATTTCCAGATTTTACATCTATGAAAATATATTTGGAGAAATACAATAATAAGAAGATAAACGCTTTTCTGATTCAGTATGAAAAAGATCATATTGTGGTTAACAGTAATTATTTTAATTCATTAGTTTAATAATAATATGACCATGGATTACCAGATACACTAACCCGTGAAGCTAATAAAGTTCCAATACACCCAACAAAAGCGATATCTTTCCAGTTAGTTCTTTGGTTATCATATGAAAAATATAAAGTATGGCTAAAGAATATTGTGGCTCCGGTTGTTAATCCTATAAAAGAAGAAATTTTGGCTAATTCAGCTATATTTTTAAACATGATATAATATTTAAAAATATATTTATTAGATAGATTTAAACACGTTCCATTTTTTCTTCTGACTTGGGAACTTCTGAGTCAATTTCATCAGACTTTTTACTAATATATGAATTTACTACATATTCGTTCATAGAAGAAGAACGTTTTTTATTAAAATCTGTATTAGATAGTTCTATCTGGTCATTATTGTCATCTTTTTTCATTATAGGTAGGCAACAGTTTATATTATTGCATAGTTTTTTAAAGTAAACATTGCATCTGATACAATTTTGTTTAAAAGTCATATAAATATGTTCTGAACGAGAACTCATCTTGTATATTATCCATAGATATAATAAATCAGAAATTAATTCGATAAATTATTCATATGAAATTGATGATATCTACCTATACTATCATAAAACATCGCATTTTTTATTAAGTCTAATTGTTTAGTATCTATTTCAAACGGGTTAACATTGAATACTTTCCTACATGTGGGACAACTTCTAGATATTTTAAGCCATTTAGATAAACAATGCTGGTGATAACTATAATTACATTTACAATTAGTCTGGACAAGATAATTAGTAAGTTTTTCTTGGCAAATAGAACATTCCATGATTTGTATATTTATCATATATAATGTTTAAGCATTATCTTTTTTACTATAGGTTTCCATGAATTTACTATAAGTGGCAATCTGAATTATATCTTCGTCACTAACATTTGCAATATTTTTAATATATACACTATACTTCCGTTCTTCAATAAATTTTGTGAGTTTTTTATCCAGATTAAAGTCTTCTAATTTACAATTATGAAAATATATTGTTGTTTGTGTTGGATTTTTAGCAGCTTGTTTAATTTTTTGCATAATAAATATTCTTGTCAAATGTTCATCAGTGAGAGTATTAAAAATAAGTTTATCGTGAAAAATAGATGTTAAATCGGAAGGATTTTCAGAAATAAGTATACATCCATGATAATATGGAAATTTTATAGACATTAATATTACTTTAACCAATAGTTATATTTAAGTTTGGGATAAATTATATCTAATTTAGTATATTCAATATATTTATTTTTCCAAATTTTAAGTTTATTTTCAAGATCGTAATTTAATTCATCCCAATCGCTTAATATTACTATAGGT
>Ga0222717_10003198_pt1 | contig 12397 bp, 18 predicted proteins | sample C33_18DmetaG_FD_165053 | JGI IMG/M metagenome (GOLD analysis project Ga0222717, IMG submission 165053) | Estuarine water microbial communities from San Francisco Bay, California, United States - C33_18D | ecosystem: Environmental > Aquatic > Marine > Unclassified | place: USA: California...
AGCAACCTCTGTCATTAACATAGTGTATGGTTCATAACAACCACTCACACCGATTGCAGAGTTATCACAACCTCTTCCGTCCATCCATATCTCTAAGTCAATTGCATCATAACAATCTGAAGAGAATGTCTCACCCACGAATGTAGTGTCTAAATTAGTCTCAAATACATTCTTACCTAGTCTACTGATAGGTTTTACTGAAAGATAATTAGGAGTAACCTCTTTGATTATAGCAGTGGTTGTTATACCATCTACAGTGTACTTACAGGTATCATACCCAACTTCTATGTAACTCGTGTCTAACATTAAATAGACCTCGCTTCTTTTCTAAGTTCAAATAGTTTCGCAATGAAACCATTTGCACCACCAGTAGGACTTGGTACTTCTGCAATACCAAATTCGCTTTCGATTGCAAAAATTACATTCCAAATATCCTTATCTGCCATAGACAGGATATCTTCCATAATTTCTTGATTAATGTTGTCGTTGTGAATGTTTGACATAATATCTCCTTTTTTCATTATACACATAGTATACAAAAAAGTGAGGGGCTTTGTCAAATTTATTTTTTGGAGTTTTGTCTCAGTTGAACGTGATTTTGTTGTAAATCTTTCGAGGGGATATCAACCATCATTTTATTAATGTTTGATGTGAACCAAAATGCTACGGTGAATCTAGAACATCCTCTAACAGTTTCTACTCCGTGAAGATGATGTATTCCTTGAAACAATAAACCACTACCAACTTCGGGTTCTACTATTTCGAGTTCTGGCATATGTGGAGAAACAGGAAAATATGTCTTACCATCCCTGTAGTCGTCATTTAGATTTAGAATACAAGTCCATTCCCTATCGGGATTATCGGGGTCATTATCGTTTTCTATATCGGGATTACTATACGTATCTAAGTGGGGTGTTTGAACTCCACCAATAGACCATTCAGTTATAATTGTAGTTTCGGGATATACTACTCTATCGCAAGTTTTTCGTATCTCTCCGATTAGGTTGTATTCTACAGAATTTAAAGTATCTCTAACACTTTGATTGTGAATGTGTACTTTGTTTATTCCTCGATAATCGCTACCATCACCTACTGATATCAGATGATAATGATACTTCATCCAAAGTATCAACTCTTTCGCTGTTTCCTTCGGAATTAGATTCTTTATCTTTTGTGGTTTGCATATCTGCGATTGCTCTCGCCATTGCTTGGTTTCTTTCATAATTAATCCGTTTCTGTCTTTCTTTTGGTCGTGCTTTTAATGCACGGTCTAGTTTTAGTTTAGATGCTCTCTGTAGAAACACTATTCCATTAAGATGGTCTATTTCGTGTTGAACACATCTTGCACCTATTCCGTCAAGTGTAATGATGTGTTCTTTACCTTCACTATCATTATACTTCATCTCAACTACCTTAGACCTCTTTATCATTAGATAAATGTCGGGAAAGGATAGACACCCCTCTTTTAGTAGGTTTGTTTCTTGAGATACCTTTGTTAGTTCGGGATTGAAAAATGCTATTGTGCCAGAGTCTGCAGTTTTCATTACAAACATCCTTGCATCTACTCCCACTTGGTTTGCAGACAGACCAATACCACCGAACTTTTCCATTGCTTCGGACATAAGTGACTCCAACTCTTTTGGGTCGTGTGGTGGATTTTCAAAGTCAAAAACACTTGGTGGTGTTCTTAATACTTTACTCGCTTCTTGAATTAATTCGTACATAATTTAGTTTTGTTTTATCCCACTTGATGTCATATATAATGCTTTTCCCGACCAACCACCTGCAGAACGAGTTCTCATTGTGATTGGCATCATATAACCGTGTCTTCCGTGTCTCCAGTATATTGTTAATGATTGTGTTCCTGCAGTTCTTTTAACTGTAATAGATTTTAGTTCTCGTGGTTGTGCATAACAAGTTGCAACCATCTCTTCGTTACTAGAAATATCTGAGATACTTGAAGAACTTTCTGAACCAACTAACAGTTTATACGGACAAGGTGTTCCAGTTGCATTAGGGAATGTATAGAAACCAATAATGTTTAGTAGGTGTGATAACTCCTTTGGTTTTTTGATAAACTTTGCGTAATCATCTAAAAGTTTATTTCTAAACGGATAATACATTCCGTCTTGATAGAAGTTTAGTCCATCCTTTGCAAATTCCTTACCTAGTTTTTCAAATGAAGTTTTAGAACCCGATTCGGTATACCTATCTTTCTTTATTGGATTTGTAATTAATGCTTTATATGCATTTGGGGTTTTATTCCTTTTAATGAGACCACTTGCATACTTCCAAGCGGAATCAATAAGTCTTTCAACGGATTTAACACCCGATTTATCTTTGTGTTTGTGGTATTGTGCAACTATACTTGCATTCATTTTAGGTGTCACATCTGCACCCGAAGATATCTTATTTGAGTATCCTAAGAAAGTTCCATCTGAAAATTCTACCATAGTGTCTGAAGGATTCTTTCTATCGACTCCGCCTGGTTTTGCTTGTGGACACCAGTAGTAGTTCTTAATCTTCGCACCACTTAAATCATTTTGAATTGCGACTGCATTACTCTGACCTATTTTTATATCTCTTTGTGCAGTTTCGTCTTTATCTAATAATTCAACAATGTCCTCATAGGTAACATCAGAATTGTCTCCTTTTAATACACCTGTCTTTCCACTTTTACCTGCAATCATCTGTTCCCAGTCTATAGTGTCCATAGTCCTTTCTGATTTATGGATTAAAAAGTACATTGATAACACTTCATTTACATCTGAAGATGCTGTTGCACTTTTACGGGATTTCATTCCAAAGTGACCAGTTACATTTCCTTTTGTTGCACGGATATAATAAGGTTGTTCTTTATCGTCTAACTCAATTTGAAATAGAAATTTACCATTACCTAGTGTAAGAATCTCTTCTCCTTTTGGGGATTCTACGCATTTGTATTTCAATTTTCCCGAACCAACTATCTGATTGATAATGATATCATCAACCTTTAAAGTGTAGTAAGGATTGAATGCACCTCTTTGTTGATAATTTGGAGATACAGTCATCTCATTAACCAACTTAGGTAAGTCTAGTTTGACTCCTTCGGTAAAGATATCGTATGGTTTAGAATTATACTCTGAGAATGATTTCATAATACTATTTATCTATTCTGCAACCCTTGAGAAGTTTTTGTGTTTCTCAAATCGAATCACATTCTCAAATTTATCATATAATACGTCCCCTTTATGAGAGATAATAAATGCATTAGTCTTCTCTGTAAGGGTGTTTAATAGTTTTAAGAAGTCATCTGTTCCATTAGTGTCTAACGAAGAGTCGAACACTTCATCTAATATTAGTAAGTTGGTGTTCACACTATTTTTCATCTTTGCAACACTTCTCCAAGTGAATAGAAGTGACAAGTCGATTCTCATCTTCTCACCTTGAGAGAAGTTATCATACTTGAATACATCTCTGAATCGTGATTTGATGGTCTCTTCAAAGGACTCATTCAATTCGAATCCAACATAGAACTCTAGTTGTGCAAGATACTTATTAATAAGTCTATTCATAACAGGAACATACTGTTTGATAATCTTTTGTCTAACACCTTGGTCTCTCAATAGAGTGGTAGCAATGTCGTGGTAGTGTTTCTGTTCTACTAGTGTCTCTTTTCTTTTATGTAAGACATCTAAAGACTCCTCTTCATCGTCTATTTTATCTTGAACATTGGTGTTTCCAATTTGTTCCTTTTCTAAAATATCAATTTCTTTTTGAATCTTTTGTATAAACTTTTGGTTAGAGACTATTTCAGATTGTAATAGACCAATTTCTCTTTGAGTGGTCTCAATCTGTTTTTGGACTTCTGTTATTTCTCCGATTCTATCTTTGGTTTCTTCGATGAGCGTGTCGATAGATACGATAGCTTCTTTGACCTCTTTAACCTTATCAGTTTTTTCTTGTATATGTTTCTTTTTGTGTTCAACGTCTAATCCTTGTTTGCAGGTTGGACAATCATCATTGTTTTCATAAAACTCTATTTCTTTAATTGCTTTGTTCCTTGAGTCTAGAAGTCGTTTCTCAACGTCAAGAGCTTCTTTAAGTTTATTGTTTTGTGAATCTTTATCGGTGATTGTAGAATTACATTCATTAATGTATATAGTTTTATCGTCTACCCCACCTAAGAGTTTATCAATGTTGTCTTGTGTTTCTGAAACAGTTGACTCATATTGTTTTACTTTCTTGTCTGCGTTCTCACGTAAAAGTTTGAGTTGGTCGTTTAACCCATTGATTCGTTCTTCTAGTATTTCAATTTCGTGGTTGTTATCCCCAACTGAAATTTTATGGTCTGACACTTTCTTCTTAAGTATATCTGACATAGTTGTAAATATTGAAATGTCCAACAAGTCTTCTACAAGTTTTCTTCTTTCTACAGCACGTAACTGCATAAAAGGTGTGAAGTTTGCAGAACCTAATATTGCAACTTGGGTGAATGAACGGTAACTCATTTTAAGAACATTTTTTTCTAAGTGTTCTTGATAATCTCTAACCGTTGCATCTTGATTGATAAGGACATCATCTACATAAAGTTCAAACTTGTTTGGTTTTGCACCACGAATAACTTTATATTCTCTCTTACCAATACTAAATTCTATCTCTACTAAGAGAGCGCCACCATTGATTGAATTGATGAGTAGGTCTTTCTTGAGATTACGGAATCCCTTTCCATAGAGAACAAAACACAATGCATCTAACAGTGTGGATTTACCTGCACCATTCTCTCCTAAGATTAAAGTGGTTTGGTGTGAGTCTAGTTGTATTTCAGTGAATTTATTACCACTGGATAAAAGATTTTTATATCTTACTTTTTTGAATATTATCATAGATAGTTATGGTCGTCCAAAGCTTCTTGATATAGTGAGGTCATTAATTGAGTAAGAGGTTTCTTCTTACCTTGTATATCCAATCCTTCAATGTAATTTGTAAGTATGGTTAGTGTATCCTCGACATCTTCTATATCATCATCATTTATAAAATCCATATGTTTGTTATCATCTACAATGGATACGTGTAGTGGATTTTGTTCGTGTACTTTATCTAAGAATGTATCGAACCAGTATGGATTGTCTTTGTTAACTACAACAATTTTAGTGAACTTTCCACTGTATTCAGAGTAGTCTTTATTAGAAATTGTTTCAAAAGTCTCTTTACTATCATCGTAAAATATCTTCTCAAACATTGTTATTGGATTGTGTACTGGAAGGAGTTCAACTTTTTCTGTATCAAATATATGAAAATGTTTTCCATCTCCATAATCTGACCAAGTGAATTGCATCTGACTTCCAAGATATCTAATGTTTGCAAACTCTGACTTCTGATGGAAGTGACCACTCAATACTTTGTCGAACCTCTTAACATAAGAATGGTCAAACCCGTGTTGACAAGTCATTCCTGGCATCATCAATGCACCTTCAAATTCAAAGTGACCCATACACCAAGATGCATTTGCACTTCTAAGGAACTCGACTGCATCTGCATAGTTCTCGGGATTAATCCAAGGAACTAATGCAATGTTAAATCCGTCATATTCTTTAACTTCACATTCTTGTATAACATTAACATTTGGTTGATTGTAAAGAAGTAGTTCGGGTGCATTTACTTGATTGGTATTCTTGTAATAAGTGTCGTGATTACCTAGAATCAAGTCCATAGTAATACCCCTTTCATTCATAGGTTCTATAAAATGTTCTATGTTTGCTTTCATAGATGCAAAGTTTATATACTTTCTTCTATCAAAGTAATCACCTAAGTGAAGGATGTGTTTTATATTGTGTTCATCTAAGTATGGGAAGAACACTTCATTGTAGAACCGTCCTTGATATTTGGACATTTCCAACATATCACTACGGACACCACAATGGGTATCATTTAGTATCGCTATTTTCATTCAGTAAATTTATCTAGACCTTTTTCTATATTTGTTTTTTTGACTTTTTTTGATTTACGAGGTTCGTATTCAACACGATTCATATTTTCTTGCATCCACTCTACGTTGGTATTAGTAAGTCTAGAATCGTGATTACCATCAATAGTGGTAAATGCATCCATAGTAACACCTGCAGCATCTGTTGCTTGTTGTTTAATGAATACTTGTTTCTTTTCCTTTTGTATTCTTCTTAGAAAGGCGTAATAACAAATTTGAGTAACATATGCGAATGCATTACTTGATTTCTCTTCATTGAAATTCTTAATGTATTGGATACAGTTTTCAATTGCATCACAAATCATTTCATCTCTGTAAGTATAATTAATGAAATTGGGACGAGTGGATAATCGAGTAGCAATCTTATAGATACACTCTCCGATATATTCAGTCATTTGGGGTTTTGGGTTACCCTTTTCTTCTGCAAGTCTTACAGACTGGTTAAACTCTGATACTGCAGCAGTAAACTCTTTGTTGTTAACATAGTGTTCGGGTTTCTTTTTTGTTGTCATACGGACATTTTACACTATAAGTTGTGATAAGACAAGGGGGTTTTTTACTAAAATTGTATAGAAACACCACATCCACAAACAGACTTTTCTTTGGGATTTATAATCTTAAAGAACTCATTTAGTCCTTCGTTAATCCAGTCTAATGTTGACCCCTCTAAGTAAGGAACTGACATTTCATCTAATACTACAGTGAACTTTCCAAAATCTACAAGTTTGTCTGATATGTTAATGAAGTCTGAAGTGTCTTCTATAAAGTATTCGTATCCTGCACAACCACCACCAGTAACACCAAGTCTGATAAACTTGACATCTTTTTTGATAAGTTGTTGTATTGCTGAATCGGTAACTTCAATCATATTAGTATTTATTTTAAAAAGTCCCTTGTGGAATCAAAAATGATGTGATAAAATAAATATGTTGCCAGGGGAAGCTTATATCAGCAGTTATGTATAACTTACTACTCTACTCTTTGCAGGACTATTGATTGCACGACTCATTCTATCTATATCTCCAATTGCAAGTTCAAACATACACCATCCTAAAACTGTATATATTATATAGTGTTTCACAATTTGTCCAATCCTACGTTGATTAACCAAAAGGACAACAACATAAAACCGAAAACGAGGACTTGCACGACTGACATCACTACAATCTGTTTCATTGGATGAACTTCTTCTATCTTATCTAAAACGGACACATCAGGAGAGAGATTTACAACCTGTAGTATTTTCTTTTGAGTATCGGGTTTACTGAACCAAGGAACGTACATTATACTAGTACCAATAAACAAAATAATCCTACCCACCATAACCAGTGAGCAGATTTAAGTTCTTCTTTGATATCGTTAATGAACTTTTTAATCATTACTTTAACTCCACCTCTATAAACTTACCAATCATATTGATTTGTGCATCACTTAACATTCCTGCTTGAGACCACATAGTAGAAGACATATTACCAACTGTCTCTCTGTTCTTATATGCATTAAGTCTATCAACAATGTAATCCTGCGATTGACCTGCAAGTTTAGGAAAGACTGCCATACCTTGACCTTCTGCACCATGACAAGCAGCACAACCTGCCCATAGACCTCTGATATCACTAAACTCATCTGTACTTGCGAGTTCTTTCTTTCTCTGTTCCATCTCAGCAGGTGTTCCGTTCAATGCAACATAATCAACATAACACTGACCAGTGCAAGAGGTGTGACTAGGTACTCCTCTGTATTCTAATCCGTTATATGCAAATGCAATAGTTGTTATCATTGCAATGCAAATGGTGAAAATGTATCCCTTCATAATGTTACTCCTGTAAGTGAAAATACTGATATACAAAAAATAAATGCTAGTGAACCGACTTCGATTGTTTCTATTAGTTTCTTATTCATAATGAAAATATCGATAGGTACATTACTATGAATGGTAATGTGAATGGAAGAGTCATTAAAATTGAAAATTCTAGTATATCCTTTGCTCTGTGAAAGTTGGTGCGAGTTTTTTTAACCATTGTGGTCATATTTTTCCTAAATTGAGTTATAAGTATCGTGTATAATTAGATATAATTATATCTTATACGCACTTATTTAGACAAACTAAAATCCTAATGAATTTTCTTTTTATCTTTGGGTAGGATTGCTGATTCAAAAGAGGAATCAACTTCATTCAAAAATTCAGATTCCAGTTCATCCAAAAATTCTTCTTCCAATCTTGTTAAATGTTCTAAGTCATATAGAGACTTTATTCTCTTATCGGTTTCGTTTCTAACGGTAACTGAATCATCGGTTACTAATTTATTTACAAGAGGTATTGAACCATTCTCAATCATTGTTAACCATTGAACTGATGCATCATCATATAAGGGTACTACTTGAGTGTTAAGTGTGTTTCTATGAAGAATCATTTCTTCAGGAATTGTAACAACAGTATCAGAAGTTAGAGGAGAATACGGATAGAATGTTGCTAAAGTTTTTCCTCTTTGTGTTACAGATAGATGACATACCATCGGACAAGTTATTTCAACAAAGTCACTAAACTGTTTAGTCATTCCGACAACCTCTTGTCCAGTATCAAGTTTTAGTATCTCGTACTTGTTGGGTGAAATTAAATCTGAGGGTTTTGTCATTACTTTAAATCAAATTGTTGTATGTTGTAAGAAAACTGTTCTTCGTTATAGATATTTATGCGTTCCTTAAAGTGATTGAGAGTATAATTCTCACATTGTAAATCATCAGAAATATCAAACAATCTCATCTTCGTTTTACCATTTGCCTTTCTTAGACCCCTACCAATAGATTGGAGGTTTCTGATTCTTGATTTTGAGGGTGATGCAAAGACTACATTATCAATCTTCTTTATATTGACACCAGTAGAGAAAGTTCCGTATGACGCTAGTATGACATTATTTTTTCTTTTTGGACTGTCAACAATCTCTCTGACTGTTTCTCTATCTTCTGTATCAGTTCCACCGTGAACATAATGCAATGTTCCATCCATTCTACTGACCATAGGATTAAACAGTTCCCATAATGGTTGTCCGTGTTTCTCTATGTATTGAAATAACACCAGTGTATTACCTCTTAGAGAACCAACAAGATTAGTTATAAATTGGTTTCTACTATCACAACTTACCAAGTAATCCATCTCTTCTTGGTATGACATTTTTTTCTGTTTAGTATGACGAAGTATGATACAATCTATTGATAAGTTTGCAATTGTTCCTTCATCCATCAACTCTTTTGTAGTTATGACCTTTTTGACTGGGCCAAACAATCCTTCTAGTTGTAGTCTATGAACCTCTGACCCGTCTAATGTTCCAGTAGTTCCGATACGAATTGCAGTGGTCTTCATCTTCTCCAAGATACCTTTGAGTGTTTGTGCTTTAAATAAATGCGCTTCGTCACCAATGACAACATCAAAAGACTCTAGCACCTCCTTTGGAGCTTTTGCGAATGATTGCCACGTGGTGACGGTAATGGGTGCATCGAAAACTTCTTGACCGTGATATATTTTACAGACTGGTTCATCATAACCGTATTCAACAAAATCCTTTGTCATCTGTTCTACTAACGATGTGGTAGGAACAATAACTATTGTTTTCTTATCATAGTATCGTGCAAGTAAATATATGATTAATGACTTACCACTTGCAGTAGGAGATAGAAGTAACTGTCTACCATATTTAATAGTGGTATTAAATGCATCTATTTGATAATCTCTAGGTTCAAAGGGAAGTTTTAAATCCGCTAACCATTCTTGACTACACTTCTCATTTGATTTCTCTCCTATAACATCTTCGATTCCACCAAAATCAAATCCACGTTCTCTGCAGAACTCATCCACATAAGGAAGTAATCCGATATATATTTTTTTAGTTTTTAGAGAGAATAGTCTTACCTTACCGTCCCAAAATTTGTTCTTGTAAGATGGCATAAATTTTGCGTTGGGAACTGTATAGGAAAAGAAATCGTACAAATCTCTTGCGAGAGAATCATCACAATTAACCTGCATAAAGACTTCATCAATCTTCCTAACTGTTACTCGTTCCACTCTATTTCCAGTTCTTCCCTACCATCCAACCGACTAATGATATTCTAGTTCCGTGGGTTACAGGTTTTACTTGGTGATGAACGTGTGAAGGGAATACTATAATTGTCCCTTTCTCCTTTGCAGAGAATGGTAAAGATTTTACGATATCATCTAACTGTAAAGTCTTTTGATTTGGTACTAATCTGTCAAATGTTTTATGTGCATCTATGTATTCAAATGCACCTCCTTCATAATCATCGGGGGATGATAACTGTAAAGAGAAACTTAATTTTCTTTGTTTATCGCCATATTGCTTAAACACTGCATCTGTATGCCAAGTATAAAAATCTCCTTTAGTACCATCGGGTCTATGATTATAAATTGTATATTGCAAGTCTTCGAGGTATTCGTATTCCCACTCTTCCCAACCATTTGCAGCAACAACATCACCAACTCCTTGATGTATCTTTTCTACTAAGTTTGGTGACATAGGACGTTCTTTAGTAAACCATTTTATATCAGATTTTCTGATTGTTTGATTTACAAGGTTACCGTTAATCTCTTCTCCATCGGGGTCGGCGGATGCTTTCATCCCAACCTTGCCGGAATCTAAAGGAAGGTTTTTTGCTTCAGAATGTATTTGTTGCACTTCTTCTTCAGTGAAGAACTGTGATATAAATGAACAATTATTATCTAATAACATTATTGACCACTCATAAATTTTCTCCAATCGATTGTATTTCTAATCGTTTGGTGTCTCCAAGTGATATTAGTCATACACTCTTTGAGGTAGTCTATAGTCACTTTAAGGTATTGAATTTTAGCATTAAGTTCTTGTATATCTTTATCTGAATTATAGAACAATTGCAAATCGTTTTTCATAACTTTTAATCCGTCTAATGGGTCATTACTCCATCCAAATTCTTTAATCTGTTCTTCTGACATCTTTCCATTATACCACAACCATTTATCTTTTAGTAAGGTGTCATATTTGAATTGATATTGTTTTAAGACAAGAATTTTACTCGTAAGCATATCTTGATACTTTGCGTGAAGTTTTGGGATTTCTAAAGATGATTTGTCTAACTCGATATCATCGATTTCACAATCTTGTTCCCATTGTAGTTTAATTTCATCTAAGGTCATAATAAAGTCCAATAGTATTTTATACTATTATAACATATTTATAGTGTTTTAGGAAGTGGATTCTATCTCGTAATATGTAAATCTGAAGGATACTGTAGTCGATACAGCTTCAGAATCAGAACCCGATTCCAGTTCTAATGCACCTAATGATATAGGAAAACAATCGTGGAATCTAAGTAGTTTATTTGGTAGGTTCTTATTAGTATTCATAACTAATGTGATATCACTATATTGATTCAAATCATTCTCAACAGCACTATAGGTTCCACTATTAGTCTTAATTGATTCTACATATGCTTCATATGCAGATGGGTCTGCGATTGGAACAATTGAATCCATCCAATCATATATCTCTTTGAAGTTTTCTAAATCCTCATCTACTAAAAATGTTACATCTAGTGTATCAAAAGACACTTTGTCGCCAGGGAAGAATGCATCTAATCCAATACCAGTAGCAGAAGATGTTTCTGTAAACTGAATGCCAGGAATGTTTACTGTCCTAACATAATATTCTACAGTAGGAACTTTATCTATTAATAGTCTAAAGTTATTCTTATTAAGAATTGATTTATTGATATCAACCATTTAGTTTAATTACTCTTTTGTTTGATGAGGTATCCATATAGTCATCACCCCTATACTCTCTTGTGACGACTTCTTCGCAAAGATATCCGTCCTTTTCATATAGTGTGGTAATCTTTCTACTGATAACTCCTTCTGTTGTTTCTTCACCGTTTGGAAATGCTTTATCTGACCAAGGGCCCTCTAAAACTTTAACTGTTGTTTCATAATCTGTCATTTTATTCTCTTTAAAGGGGGTGAATCATATCACCCCACAATAGTATTTATAGTTACTTCTCGGTTACAAACTCATTTAACATTCTTGCAGTTTGTATAACTTCTTCACCAGTGATTTCTCTTAGTGGTAGAGGTTTCTTATTATTAGGATTGTTTTCGTTATGCATATAGATAGCGTCAACCTCCCTCTGATAATTAAGAGACAATAGTCCTTCTGCTTGTGATAATAAGTCGGCTCTGATTTCGAACCCCGATTTTCCTGAATTACTCATATTTTTCTCCTGTGTGTGTATGTGTAATGTAAAGACCATTCTTTACCCTATATTTAGGTTGACAATGCACCTAACTTTTTGGTATACTAGTAAAGTAGGAAATCGAGACGGAAGTAAGTTGGTTGTGAGAGGTTGTTCCGTATAGAAAAGGTGTTCCACACTGTTAAAGTCAATTAA
>Ga0222717_10003202_pt1 | contig 12393 bp, 9 predicted proteins | sample C33_18DmetaG_FD_165053 | JGI IMG/M metagenome (GOLD analysis project Ga0222717, IMG submission 165053) | Estuarine water microbial communities from San Francisco Bay, California, United States - C33_18D | ecosystem: Environmental > Aquatic > Marine > Unclassified | place: USA: California...
CTGGCAGAGTTCTCCAGCTTGTGAAATTAAATTTAAGAAAACAAATGACGATGCAATCCTTCCTCGCAAAGCGCATCCAGACTCTAAAACTGGAGATACTGGTTATGATTTATTTGCTGTGGAAGATACTTCTATTCCTGCAAAAGGTAGTGCTGTAGTACCAGTGGGTCTAACTCTTGCAGATATTACTCCTGGTTATTGGTTTAGAATTGAACCTCGGTCTGGTCTTGGTTTTAAGCATAGTCTACAACCCCATCTAGGAGTAATTGATAATCCTTACAGAGGTGATCTCGGGGTTAAGCTTTATAACTTTGGAGATAAAGATGTAATTATACCTAAGAGTTCTGGAGTAGCTCAAATTGCTGTATACCAAAATATTGACAGCGCGGTATCATTTACTGATGAAGTATCTGATACAGATCGCGGGGAAGATGGTTTTGGTTCAACAGGAGGAGCATAATGGATATTACTGACATCTGGGTAGAGAGATATAGGCCAACAACATTAGATGATATTGTACTCTCTGATGATAAGAGGTCTTATTTCGATCGAGTTAAGGAAACAGGTAACTTACCTAACTTACTATTAGTTGGGTCACCTGGAGTTGGTAAGACAACTCTAGCTAAAGTTATTGTTAGTGATATTCTTGAAGCTCAATATCTATATATCAACGCTTCAGATGAAAATGGTATTGATACTATTAGGACTAAAGTTCTAAACTTCGCACAAACTCAAAGTATATTTGGTACTACTAAAATTATTGTACTAGATGAGTGCGATGGTCTAAGTTTAGATGCGCAGAAAGCATTACGTAATAGTATGGAAGAGTATCACGATATTGCTAGATTTGTACTTACTGCAAATTATCAGCATAAGATTATTCCTGCTCTACAATCCAGATGTCATGTATTTCTATTCAATCCCCCTAAAGAAGAGTACATTAAGAGAGTACTACATGTTATAAGTCAGGAGAAGGTAGATATTGATAAAACTAACTTAACTGAGATCATTAATAAGTCTTATCCTGATTTACGCAAATGTATCAATACTATTCAGAAGTATACTATTACCGGTAAGCAATCAAGTAATATTATATCAGCAGAGAACGTTGTAGACAAGTGTCTCTCGTTAGTTAAGAGTAATGACATGTACAAAGTACGTAAGCATATAATCGAAAGCGAGAGCGCGTTTGGAAATGATTATGATACTCTGTTTAAAGTATTATTTGATGCTTTATATTCTAATAAACTAAAGCTATCAGACCAAAAAAACAGAGACTGTATGATTACAGTCTCTGAATACTTTTATAGGAATAATATCGTTATTGATAAAGAGATTAACTTCTATACCTGTTTGATTGAATTAGCTAGGCAAGTAGTTTGAAGTATAGCTTTTTTCCTCAGTAGCTAACTTATAATCTCCACCTTCAAGCTTAGAGCTATTACCGATTTCAACTTTTTGATCAGTAACTGGCTCTGGCTTGTTGTTAATCTTTTCTTCTTTTTCATTGGTCTTATCTGTTCTGGTACCTCTGTGTACATCTCCCTTTTCATCGAATTCAATTAATTCAATAGGTATAGATAGAGCATTATTATAAAAACCTGGAGCTTCTTCAACAGTAATATCAGCAATAAACTCTTTTGACCCAAGTGCATTAGTCTCATACTGAGTAGACTTTATAGCACTGAAGAGGATGAATTTACCTGCTTCCTGTAATTGAATAATATTATCTACGTAACCCTTCCTGGCTTCGTCTAAGTTTTTATACCAGTCGGAGCTTTTTACATTAGAACGTATTTTTACGTAATCTCCGGGAATAGCGCTAGTCTTCTCATAGCGTTGGTATACCTCTTCGTATATTTCGTTAAATTTTCCCATTTTAATTATTTATGCTTTTTGTTTTATTATTAAATAATTAAAATGGCTATAAATCTAGATTTTTTATCAGACCAATCTACTAAAGATCGAGCGCAGAAATACGTATACGCAGATCTACATTTGGATTTTAAGTTACAATCATCATTATCTAATAACTATCTCAGTGATCCTGGTACTCAATTAAAGGATGTTAATATAGATTATGATGTTAGAGCAATAGAAACATCTATAAGAAATATTTTCAACACTAAACCAGGTGAAAAGATTCTTAATCCTGCTTTTGGTCTAGATTTGAGTCAATATCTATTTGAACCTATTTCAGAAGAAACAGCAAGAGAGATAGGTAATGCTGTTTTAGAACAATTACCCCTATACGAACCCAGAGTAATTTTAAACTCTATAGATATAGTAGCAAAAGAGAATAATAATGAATACATTGTAACTATGAGTATTACTGTTCCGGAATTAAATAATTTATACACAGATATAAAAGGAGTATTAGATACTCAAGGATTTAGATACAACTGATTATGGCAGATATTACAGAATTTAATTTACCAGTTAATAGCTATGCATCTTTTGATGCTCAGAGCATGCGAGATCTTATTATTGATAGACTTAATAATAATAGCTCAATTTCATTTACTGATCAGAATTTCGAGGGAAGTAATCTTAACGCAGTAATTGATATTGTTTCTTACTCTTTCCACACTCTACTATTCTATCTTAATCAAACAAGTTCTGAGAGCTCTTTCTCTGACGTTCAATTATACGAGAATATGAATCGTATAGTTAAACTCATTGATTATAAGCCAATCGGCAAACAAACAGCTATTGCTCCTATGGTTTTAAAGGGGTCAAGTAACTTATCTACAGGGTACTATACTATACCTAAATTTTCATTTACTACTGCTAACGGAAAGACCTATTCTAGCAATCGTAATATAACATTCCGAAAAACAACCTCAGCAACAGAAACTCTCTCGGCTATAGATAATACATTATTCTATGAAGGTAAATATAGAGAGTATCCTAACGTAGCTGCTGTTGGAGAAGATTTTGAGGTAGTAAATTTATTACCTGGTAATAACATTAAGGTAGATCATTTTAGCGTTACTGTATTCGTACAGGAAACAGATGGCGATGAGACTAAATGGTATGAGTATAATAGAGTACCTTCATTATATTTAAGTAACTCAAACGATAGGGTTTTTGAATGTAGGTTAAATCAGAATAAAAACTACGAAATTAAATTCGGTAATAATATAAATGGTAAGAGACTTACAGCTGGTAATACAATAGCAGTTTATTATATATCTTCTACTGGTTCAGAGGGTGAGATATCTCAAAATAATTTTAGCGACTCTACTCTTAATGTATTCAATACAACAAAATATGATCAAATATTCGCTGATACAAAAGATAAAACACTAACTTATCTAACTGTTGATCAAAGTACAGAAGTAACTGCTACTAATAATGAAGCTAGTACTAGTTTTAGTGAAGAAGAAACTGTAGAAGAGATTAGAAGTAACGCGCCTAAGTTTTTCAGTTCAGAATATAAACTAATAACTAAACCTGATTATGAAAACTATGTTACTCGTAATTTTAGGAATTTAATATATGACGTTAAAGCAAGTAATAATTCTGATTATGTCAATATTTTTCAGAAGTATATTAAAGATGATTTAGGTTTATCAGATTATACAGGTTATAATAATGCATTATTCAATCAGTATGAGTATTCAGATAGTTTTAATGTCAATAATTTATACTTAACTATCATACCTAAATTTAAAAAGAGTAACTCGGTTGTTACTAGGTCAAATTATATGTCACCAGCTTTAAAAAATGAGATTATATTTCAATTAAGGAAGTACAAACTTATGAATGGTGAAATTTCATTTATTGATCCTGTTTATTTAAATATTGATTTTATAGCAAAGAGTTCTAATGAACCAAATATATTAGAATATACAGATTATACTAAGTTAGTAATTCAGAGAAATAATAATGTTATTATAAATGATAACACTATAAAGAATAAAGTTGCTACAATACTTAAGAATTATTTCGACACTGCTAAACTAGGTAAAACTATAGATATACAAACCTTAAACTCTGATATAGCAAGCTTAGAGGGTGTAGAGAGTTTATATACATATAGAGAAGATACAGGTATAAGTAGAAATGGTATTAATCTAGCTGTGTATAATCCAATTTATAATGGCAGAGATTTAAAGATTATAGATTCTAATCTCAACTTAAAATATTTCCAAATACCTTATATAGAAGATTTTGAAGCGTTAAAAGATAAAATTATAGTTGAATCAGTAGCTAAATCAAAAACAGTAATTGAATATTAATGTCTACATCTAGTCAAAATTCAGGTTGTATAAATAGGGTTACTATACCATTGACAGTAACTCCCTCGGCTCTTAGTGGTTATACTAAGTTGACCGATTTCACATTTACTCCTATTATTACTGGAGATATGGCGCAGTATTTCTATACTCGTCTGAGTCAAGTAAAGGTAGTATGGGATTTTGGAGACGGAAATACATTAAGCGCTAATACTCCTCTACAACCTACTCACTGTTATAGCCACCCAGGTAATTATACTGTTAATCTATTCTTGTATGATGAGAATGGAGATGCCTTTCTTAATTCACTTACTCAAACAGTAAGTGTGTATAATCTCGAAAATACTAGATTGACTCTAGCTCCTAATATAAGCTCTCAGGCGATTTTTGCTGGCGTTCTAGATAATGCTTACGACTCAATAAATAAAATTATAGTAAACGCACGTGTTAGCTGGCAAGATTATAATCCAGCAGGCAATACAATTTATTTTACTGTAAGCGGGAGTAAAAGTAAACCATATGATGAAACGTATAAATATGCGTTCTTGTTACCTTTTAGATCTTTTTATACAAAATATAACAAATTTGTACGTAGTAATAAAATAACCCTTAATTTAGATCCAGTATATTGTGTTCTTAGCGGCGGTAGTGTTATACACGGCGTAGATAGTAGTTTATCTGGAGCAGAGTTAATGTATGCGAAAGGAGAAACTTCGATATACTATTATGACGATTTACCTTCTACTTGTAAAGTTATAGCAGCTTTAGATACATCAAGACACTCGCTACCGGATTTTTTCATTAATGATATTGATACTAATATCAATCTTTCAGAGATGAATTTTATGGAGAGTAATATTGCAACTCTTAATGTTACGCCTCTCGCTCAGGAAGCTTCTCAGATAGTTTTTACAAGTACCGGGTTAAGTGGTATGTTCATGCCGAAGTACAAAAAACAAGGAGATAAATTCCAGGTATTTGCTTCTGCTGCTGACTCAGATGGTAATATACTTAAGTATTACCCACAGTTCTATTTTAATAGTACAGACTATGCTGCTGGTAGTACTTATTCATTCGATGCTACTGTCGCAACAAACTCTGGTCTATCTGCATCTAGTTCTACATATTTAAGTAGTGTTAGTACAGATAAATACCCTTACAGCTCATCTTTGAGTTCAACATATTTAAGTTCCTTTGCATATATAAATTATACTCCTACCAATATAGGTACTAATTACCTTTCTGTTAGTGGTAGGTTTCCAACCGGAACACTTACTGGTTTATATACATTCTTTGTAAGTAGCTCTGCAGAGAATAATGACTTATATAAAGTTAATGAGAATTTTGATTATGCTGAAACATTAAAGAGTTACAGATTTCAGAGTTTCTTAAATGACTATGATGAACTATTTGATGGTTTAATTGGATCTATTGTTGGTACATTAAGCAGTAGACCAACAACTTACGGTAAAACAATATTCGAGAAAATTAGTAATTTTGTTATCAATAATTCTGATATCGATCTTTGTAGTATGTCTAATTTAAATAAGTTTTATAGCTTAATTAATGAAGAAGCAAACTTTATAACAACTACAGCTCCGCCTGATCTTCAGCGGTTATTCGATTTACTATCAATTAGATTAAAACGATTTACTGGTGAGGACGAAAAGTTCGATACAAGTTTTGATTCGTTCTTTTCTAGTAATTCTGCATATGCTGTAAATGTAGATTTAAATAATCCAATCGATGCTACAACTTATACGGTTACAGCTGGTACTAATTTTGTAGCGAGACAAAAGTTTAATAATGAGTATATTTTAATTGAACCAATGAATGTACCTACCACTACTATAGGTTCTGGCACTACAAGTCAATACCCACTAAGTAGTTTTAATTTATCAGCAAACTGGGGCTGGCCTCTTGATACTTCAGTAACAGGTACTGATCTTTCTATTATATATGATTTTTACCCTTATATAAGCAATTACTCTAATACTAGAAAGAACAATGTTACAGATTATGATAATGCAAATAGTACTTTACGTACATCTGTATCAACTTTATCATCTTGGAAAAATACATACGGTATAGCATATAGAAATATTGATAAACAAATTAGAGAAGGATTACAGCTTTAATGAACTTAGATACATTAAAACCATACACTTTAAAAGAATACAGACAATATAATAGAGATATTGTTAATATTGATAAATTATCAGCGTTGTATAATAACTATCTGATTGAATGGAAAGAGTATAAAACTACAAAGACTACTGATGACTCTAATTACCGTTCAAATATATACAAAGAGTTCTTAAAAAATATAGAGATTACAAATATAGAACCGTCTATCAAAACATTTCTTGATCAAATAGATTATGACGACCCCTATGAGTTAGATCTCGCAGTTCATTATTTTACTATAAACTTAAATAATGAGATTAATAGAACAATTGAATATAGAGATGAAATAAAATTCACCCCTACAAAAAATAATTTAAAAGCTTCGCCAGAAGGGGTAACAAAATATCTAAAAGCTCATTTAATGAGATTACTTAAGCAAGAAAAATTTAAAACTCTTGCAGGGGAGACTTCTTTTAATACTACAGAAATAAGTAATAAAATAAAAATAAATTTAATTCAATATGCATCTAATAATACTATAGGGGATGAGTCTGGGGATCTTATTGAATCTCTGAATAGAACAGACTTTAAACAATCAATAAGAAACAAATCTAAAGAAACATTACAAGTACTCAAAATATCTAATAAAGGTCAAAAGAAATATTTAAAGACGTCCTTTAAATCGAAAGTAAGTGTAAATGTAGTATATGATGACTGGTCAAGACTACCTGTTAGATATTTCGCGAATGAAAATAAAACAATTGATAATTTGTTATCAAATATTACAGATAAATTAAAAGAAAAATATTTAGGTACTGATGTATATCAGTTATCAGGTAATAGTACAGAATATACTCTCAATAAAATATTTGAGGCAGAAAATATTAACTCATATCTTTATAAGTTTTATAACCCTATAGCTGTTGATAGTTATGGTTCATTAATTAAAAAGAAAAGAGTACCATATCAATTAAGTTTCGGTAATGCAGGACTTGCAACTGCATTATCAAAAAACTTAAGCTTTAATGTAAATTTATCAGCTTTAGATGGAGAATTTATAATTCCAGATCCCTATAGAATACAACCTGGAAAGGGTGCAACAAATTCTAAGCTGAAAGCCCCTATAAACTTTAACGCTGAAACTAGCTGGATAAAAAATAATGAAAATAATAGTATCAATGTTGTTGACACGAAGTCTTTAAAGAGTACTGGCTATCAGTCAAGAGAAAATTCATTAGACTACTCTCCAATCGGAATAAACAAAGTAACAGATGAGATTAGTTTCTGGAATGGCTCAAATCAAATTGATTGGAAAAACTCAGATGTATATAAAAGAGAAAACTTAAATAAATTCCCAGAAGCTGAAAGGTTTAACGATCTATTAATTAAAAATAATACATCTACTCAGATTAAAAATGATATTTTCGGTAACGAGTTTATTCTATATAAGTCTACTAGTCCTAAGAGGTACGGGGATTCTAGTTTTATAATAAGCCCGACAGCTACTACTGTTGGTACTCTAACTACATGCGCATTTTATGATGGGTTGTATTTCAACGGAGTTTTGAGCGCGATTAGTGCAGCTGATCCTTCTACATATGATAGCTTAACAGCAGTCTTTGATACATCGTTATTTAATGACGTATCGACATGCACTGGTACGAATAACTTCTCAGCTCCATTAACTGGGTTTACTTGTGATGAGATCGATACTGCTATGTTAAGTGGATTATCTGGGGATCATTATGTGGATGCAGGACCGTTTCTTAATCATCCATGTAAGAGCTCAGATTTTGTACAGGGTTTCTTTGTTAAGACACAAGTACCTTTTAATACATTAGCAATTTCTAGTAGCTTTACTACAGCATATGAGTTAACAGCTCTCAATAATCCAGCTACATCAGTTACCCCAATATATGATGAAACATATACCACACCTGGTAGTGCGTTTGTGAGAGATATTAATTCTCAGAAAATATATACTTTGTATGAAAAACTAAGCGGAGTGTTCTTGAAGTTACCTATATCAGCTCAAAACGCTATATCCGCTAATGAGATTACTAATCTAGATATCATCGGGAGTACTATTTATATTCAGACATCCGCTAGTACATTCACAGAGAAATATAATTACGATGGAGTCAAATTTACAGTAGCGACCCCGTCAGTATCACTCTTAGATAGATATGATATCGATTTTTATAATTAGAAAGTAAATAATTTAAATGTTTGAACCTAAACAATCAGATTACTGGTTTATTGAAGACACAGATGATTTCCTCCTCTGTACGGTTAGTTCTATGTCTGCTCAAGGAACGCCGTGTAGGGGTGATTTAGTATCTATACATCCTATAATACAGAAAATTAATAGAGATACAAATAAAAAACAGACTCTATTTCCTTCTGGGTCAGGTCAATTATCAGCATTTAATAAACCTGGTTATCTATTAACTACAGTACCAGACGTAAGCGCTAATATTAATGTAACTGAAATATCTAAACCTCAGATATCTTTTAATAATACTAATAATTTGTATAATATTTCTTTTACAGGTAAATACTCTGATAATAATTTAGCGATTTTTTCATATATATTTCAATACACAAATGAATCAATGCATTTAGTTGATTCTCATGCTTTCATTCCTGAGTCTAAGAATTACGATTTTAAATATACATTTGAAGATGGTTATATTCACCCAGATTATATCATTAAAGGAAATAAAACATCTAACGTAGATACCTTCTTTAGAGCAACTTCAGCTGAAGTTTTAGCTAATTATTTTCCACCAGATTATCAATTCAAACCTTTCCATTATAGTAACGACTTAAAATTCGGAGCGACAATATTCGCTTCTGCTGTATCTGCTTTATCTGGTAACTCAATTGCGCCAATCACATACGCAGGTGGTTTTATTGCTATGAGAACAGAAGTTGATGGTTTTACAACAGAAAATTGTATAACAGTAGATTTTACATGTAAGAGCTATTCACTAAATAACCAATCATACCTCGAAGCTCAAGCTCAGTCCCAGAATGCATTATCCGGAGAAAGAGCGGTATCTTTATATGGAAATACTTCTGACGAAGGAGAAGGTTTCTGTGTTTTCTTCTATGAACCACGTACAGAAGAATTCCCAATATATATAGATACTCAAGAATCAAGAGGAGTCGGATGGGAAAATCTCGTTGGCGTAGGCTCTACTTCAGTTATAGAAGATCCTAATCTCAGTGAATTAGAACTCAATGGTATAGGTAAAACTCTAGGTTATGTACCAGCTTCTGCAAATAGAGTAGAGTTCAACGGTATAGGGGTTTATAACATGGGTGGTATAAAGGCAAATGGTTTCTTAGCAGTCAGCTTTGATATTGCTGGGGATTTTTGCACTGAGGATGATGGTATGCCTGGTAGTTATGATGGCACAACATACACTCAGAGCGCCAGTACTATAGGTATTAGAGGAGGGGAAGATAATGATTATAAAGTATTAGGCAGATCCTCAGCTATCACATCTATACCAATCCACGAACGAGTCGCGACAGAAGGGGCAGCAAGCTATAAGTATTTCAGAGTTGAACTGCTTCGCAAAGCTACTACTGTTAAGGTTATGGGAAGAGCTAGTGAAGGAGACCCGTTTACATTATTATATACTCTTGACCTTAAGAATTTTTATACAACAATACCCAGTCATTTAAAGGCTGGATTAGTATTCAATACAGGAAGACAAGTTTCAAATTTCGAGCTTAATAAATTTAAAATAGATGGAGTTAAATCTAGAAAATCAAGATACCCAGGTGTTAATCCAGGTGTTATAACTCAAAGTGATCTGAGCCCGATAAATAGTCAATACAATACTACATGTTGCGCGAGTAGTACTAGATCTTGTGTATATCAAGGAGATCTTAATTATACATGTTGTAGAGGGGGTACTGTTTGTGTGACAACCTCGATACCAACGACCACAAATCAAGATAATAGTCAATATGATACAGCGTGTTGTTCAAATGTTACTTGTAATGTAACTCAAATTGACACTACGTCTTGTGATAATTGCACATGTTAAAATGAAAGAATATAACTATACATTAACAACCAGTCAAACAGCAGCGACAGCAGGCTCCGTGTCTTCAGGTACATTATCTCTTACAGGTACAAATAACGTTATTTTTAGCTTGAGCGGGATAGATCAACAATACTCTACAATTAATAAAGTTATTGCTGAGTTTCCTAATCGTTCTGAGCAAGTATTCACACGAACATTAACTGCTAATGTATCTAGTCTCACTGCTACTACGTTCAATAACATATTTGAGAGTGAAGTACAAAATGATTGTAGTAAAGAAATAAGTTTTTTCTTACATAGAGATGATGGGTTTATTGATACCCATGTTTTAACTTTTAATATTACAACAACCAATCTAGAGGACTATACAGATGTTAATCTTATAAAAAGTGAATTCCTTTCTACTGATACAAATAGTAATAATTTAGTACTCACATTTAATGCTGATGACCCTAATATTACAGGTGTTAATTTAATTGACTTCGATGAAATCAGTAATTCAAGAACAACATTTTATGGTACCAGTGGAACAGCAGTATCAGCCCTATCATCCCTTATCAGCTTACACGCTGACACTGTTATAACGAATGCTGGTAGATCTAACTTAAAAGGACTAGCTATTAGGTCAGGTGATAATTCTCAAAGAGTTACAGTTAAATTTACAACAAGAGTTCCAACTGTAACAACTGAACTTGTTAATAGTGGAGATAATACATCACAGATATTTTCACCAGCAATACCAAATACAACATTTTTCCATACTTCAGGGCAAATTGTATGGCATGCTAATGAAGAGGTTCAAGTTAAGAGTTTTAACATACCTCTAATAGATTCATTCGGAGCTTATATATCAGCAAATGAGTCAGCATATTTTCATAATTACTTTTCTGGGGAGACTCAAACAGTATCAGCTAACTACTTTTTTGTTGATTTATTTGATCTATCTGGATGTGAAGCAGAACTTTGTGAATGCAGTACACTTACTGCTTATATAAACTATTAAAAGGATAAATAATTATATGGCTTTGGAAGACGAAATTATTAATATAGAAGATTTAGATATAGCTAAAGAGATAAAAATCGGTGACAATATTTTACTTGAAACCACTGATGGCACAAAGCTTATTGATTTTAAAGACTTTATTATCGGTACCGACAATATAACCTTCTATGATAAGATATCAGGAGGAGACTTTTTACAGACCGCTGACATATCTGCTCTTAGTGCTAATGTAGATACGAATACAACTATTCTATCAGGTATCAGTGGCGTTAATGATGATATAGCATCTCTCCAAGGTCAAGTGAATGCTGCATTAGATGGTCTCGCAGCCTTCAGAGCTGATATTAATGGACTATCTAATGTAGAACTATCTGTTAGTACTACTGCCTCAGTAGGAGTGAATGCTAGTGGAGCAGGGGGTGGTAGCGGAACTATTTACTTTACTAAATTACACTTCTCTGGTACAGACTTGGCTACTTCAGGCACAGCTAATGGTTCTGTTAATATCGGGTCTGTGAGTGAGAGTTTCTCTTATATAGCTAAGGGATCATATCAGATATTATTAGTACTTAATATTGTATATACTAATAACACATCTAGCGGGCGATCCATCAACATACTCAAGAATGGTAGTATTATATCCGGTCGCGATGTGGGCAAGACCGGTAATACAGGAACAACTCCAACAGGTCTAGTTATAATGCAAGCGATAAGAGTTATAGCAGGAGATAAAATTACATTAAGTCATAGTCTGGGGAAACATTCTATAAAATCTGGAGATATAACGATTACTATATAATAAATATATTTCTGTATCATAAATATGAAAATACATGTCTTAAATAACGAGAATGTAAAACCTTTAAAATTACAACATAACGTTGACAATAAAATTAAATATAAAGGTTTTGCGGAGAACTTTGATTTTGGTTTAAGACTACAATCATATAACTTAACT
>Ga0222717_10003204_pt1 | contig 12391 bp, 7 predicted proteins | sample C33_18DmetaG_FD_165053 | JGI IMG/M metagenome (GOLD analysis project Ga0222717, IMG submission 165053) | Estuarine water microbial communities from San Francisco Bay, California, United States - C33_18D | ecosystem: Environmental > Aquatic > Marine > Unclassified | place: USA: California...
CTGGGAATGGATTACCTGAAGGACCTGTTGGACCTGTCGCACCCTGTGGACCTTGAGCACCTGTGGCACCTTTTTGTCCTTGTGGACCTTGAGCACCTTGTGGACCAGTTGGACCAGTTCCACCTTGAGCACCTACTTCACCTTTCTGTCCTTTAGCACCTTGAGGTCCAGTTGCACCCTGAGGTCCAGTTGCACCTTGAGGTCCTTGAGCACCTGTATCACCTTTCTGACCTTGTGGTCCAGTTGTTCCTTGAGCACCTGTATCGCCTTTGTTTCCTTGTGCTCCTTGTGGTCCAGTTGCACCAGTTGGGCCTGTGGCTCCTTGTGCACCTTGATCACCTTTCTGACCTTGTGGTCCTTGAGCACCTGTAGGTCCTACTTCACCTTTAAGTCCTGAACTTGAACCTACCCAGTTACCTGATGCATCAATGACCTGAGTCGAATCTGCATAGAAACCAGCGGCTGATAGGGCCGCATCTGCTGTCCATCTATCAGTAGTTTCATTCCATAAGAACTGTTTATTAGTTGAGTCACCCCTTTCAATTTCAATACCACTGTTTTCACTTGGTGCACCAGTAACGTCACTATTAAGTACAATAATGTTGTCACCTGTTGAAACTGTTGTAGAATTAACTGTAGTTGTTGTTCCATTAACTGTAAAGTTACCTGAAACTACAATGTCACTGCTAAATGTTTTAGCACCGCCAATTGTTTGTGAACCTGATGTTCTAACAACTGTACTATCAACATCTAAACTGTCAGCACTTGCTGTAAGACCGTCGCCACCAACTACATTGATAATACCTGAACTATATGTAAGACCAGCACCTGCTAATCCTGAGTCAGTTGCAAATGTTAATGTACCGCCATCATCATCATATGTTGCTGTAATACCATCGCCATCTACTACTAATGCATTAACTCTATCATCTACTCTTTCATTAGTAAAGTATAAGTTAGTTGAACCTTCTGCTAAATTGTCAGTGTTAAATGCACCCATATTAACTGCAATGTCGTCTGCATTAACAGTAATACCTGTGCCTGCACCAACATTTAATGTTCTGCTAGAAGCAATAGTACCACCGCCTGTTAAACCGGAACCTGCTAATATACTTACACTTGAGTGATCAATGTGTTCGTTTGCTACAAAGTTGTTTAAAGCATCATGGTCTATAGCACTATCATCAGTACTAATAGTACCACTTGATATGTTAATACCTGTACCACCACTAAAATGTGCTCTTGTTTCAGAAGCACTTGGGCCTGTATAAGTAATTACACCAGTTGTGCTGTTATATGCAAGTGATCCATCGCCGCCTGCATCTGTAACACTAACTGCACTTCTGGCTCTTGCATCGTGTAATACAAATTGGTTGAACCTTCTGTGATTTCGTCTGTGTTATCTTTACCTGCTACTTGTGAATCAACGTATGCTTTAACTGATTGCTGTGAAGGAAGTCTAGTAGCACTATCTGATGACATGTCATCTTCGTCGATTAATGCCGCTGTAATCCTAGCATCTGCTCTTGCGTTAGTGAAATATAAGTTTGTCGAACCTTCACTTAAATCATCAGTGTCATGGTTAGCAATACTGCTAACAGTACCTGTAACTGCGCCAGTTAAATCACCTTCTAAAGTTCCTGCTTTGAATCTTTCATTACCGATAGACCATTCGCTTTCTGAAACGTCCCATACCAATGACTTGATTGATCCTGCAATATTGGCTTCAAAACCAGCATCTTGTGATGCTCCGTCACTGTTTACGCGGAAAATGTTATCAACAGTTTCAGTAGTAGTTGAATTAACAACTGTTTGTGTACCGTTAACTGTTAAGTTACCGCCAATAGTAACGTCAGATGCCAATTTAGCATCGATTCTTGCGTCTGCTCTTGCGTTTGTAAAGTATTGGTTTGAACCTTCTGACAAACTTCCTGTATCTGGTAATACAGCATTTACTCTAGCATCTGCTCTTGCATTTGTAAAGTATAAATTTGTTGATCCTTCTGATACGTCATCAGTGTCGCCACTTAATTCGCTCAATGCGTCTTTAGTTGCCACCTGAGCATCAACGTATGCCTTGGTTGCACCATCTTGTGCCTGTACTGGATCATCTAGGTTGTTAATACTGTTGCTGTTCATGTTGATGTTACCACCTTGTACAGTAGCACCACCACCTGCTGTGCTGATTGTTTTACCTGCGGCTAAAACTATGTCTGATTTCATTTGAATCTGACCGCCAGAAGTAATTTCAACGTCACCTGAACCGCTTGTTGTAATACTTAAATTTTGGTTAGTGTCTGCACTGACTGTGATTGTACCTGAATTATCAGATATAACTTGTTGTCCATTAACATATAATGATCCTGGACCTACAAATACGTCTTTCCACACATTACTTGCACTACCTAATTGGTATGTATTGTTTGCACTTGGTATTAAGTTTCCTGAAAATGCTTCGTGGTTTACAGATAATGAAACAGTACCTGTAGTACCGCCTCCACTTAAACCAGAACCTGCTGTAACACCTTCAATATCACCTGCGTCATTTGTAAAACTAATTACACCAGTACTACTGTCGTAACTTAAATCTCCGCCTGCACTAATTTTTCCTCTTATAACTGAATCAGCAATACCTAATGTACCTGATGTTGCAGTTAAGTTTGTTCCTGCCATTCCAGACGCCAAGTCTGCAATGCTTTCTTTCTTTGAACTGTTGTCTGTGGCATCAATAATTGCAATGCTGTCTGCACTTACATCTACTGTTGCCGCTGTTAGTTCGTTTAAGTCGAGTGCTAATGTAACATCTCCACTTGAGGCTCCGCCACTTAAACCGTCTCCTGCTGTAACACTCTCAATATCACCTGCTGATGTAGTATTAGTAATTGTCAATGTGCCATTGTCATCATCATATGCTAAACTAATACCTGCACCTGCTGTAAGTAAATTACCTACTGCATCTTCGATGTTTTCTTGGGTATTGATTTCTGAGTATTTTGCTAGTCTATGACCACCTGCTGTACTACCATCGTGTACGCGGATGGTATTATTAGTAGTATCGATCGTGATCTCACCTGCTAGACCTGTAAAGGAACTGTGTTCTGCGGCTGTACCTCTTCTTCTTTGAATCGCGTATGCCATTATTATATTCTCCTAAAATATTTTTAACGTTAATTATATTGGTTGCTGAAATGATGTATGTGTATGTTGCAACCTAGAAGATTTTGACTACTTTTTAATATGTATGCCCGAAATACATAAGTTAGCCAATAGGGGCAAGTACATGTATTTATCGTATATTATGATTTTTTTGGAGTTAGACTAAGATTTCAATTACACCAGGAGCGGCTTCTGTTTTAGTTTCCAATGCTCTACCAATAATTTGTAATGGACTTAGCGATTTAGGATCTGCGGCAACCATACCGTGTCCTTCTAAGTCACTTGCAATAATTATATCACCTTTCTTAACAACACCGCCTACTTTACATGGCACTCTGCCGCGTAATGCTATAGACACTACATGCTCACTATCCAGTTCTGCATTCATTAAGTATGCTGGATTTGTACTTACTACACCAACTACTGCATGACTTCCTGCTTCATTTACTGCTGTTACTTCTGCTTTACCGCCTATTACAACAACTGTACCTGGTTCATAACTAGCATCTGCTTTATAGTTTTCTGCCAAGTCAGCATATTGAGCCGAGGTTGCTGTACCACTAAATGTGTTTGCGTACATTGTACCAAATTTAACACTACTTGAACCAATATTATATGTACCACTTGGTCCTGTTGCTACAATGTTTCTTGTGGTTATGTCACCACTGAATGTACCACCTGGGAATGGATTACCCGATGGTCCTGTTGGTCCAGTTGCACCAGTTGGGCCTGTACCACCAGTTGCACCTTTTTGTCCTTTATCGCCTTGTAAACCTTGTGGACCAGTTGGACCAGTTCCACCTTGAGCACCTAATTCTCCTTTTTGTCCTTTATCGCCTTGGCCACCTTGGGCACCTTGAGCACCTTGTAAACCTTGAGGTCCTACTTCACCTTTCTGTCCTTTTGCACCTGTTGGACCAGTAGCACCCTGAGGTCCTGTTGCACCAGTTGGGCCTGTGGCTCCAGTTGCACCTTGAGGTCCTGTTGCTCCTTGTGTTCCTTGTGTTCCTTGTGGTCCAAGATCACCTTTTTGTCCTTTATCTCCAGTAGCACCGGTTGGTCCTTGAGCACCTACTTCACCTTTCTGTCCTTTTGCACCTTGTGGGCCTGTGGCTCCAGTTGGTCCAGTAGCACCTTGAGGTCCTGTTGCTCCTTGAGGTCCTTGAGCACCTGTATCACCTTTTTGTCCTTTATCACCTGTTGGTCCAGTTGGGCCGCTGTCTGCAGGTACCCAGTCATAGTCTGAACCATTCCAACTCAATACTTCAGATGAGTTTGCTGAACCAGTGTTAAGATGTGTATCTACTCTGGCATTGGTATAATATAAATTTGTACCTTCACTTAAATCTGATGTGCTTCTAGTACTTAATGCACCTGCTTGTAATTTACCACTTGCATCAAATAATACTGTTGAACCAGGGCCTACAATACTGTTATTAAATGTTGCACTTGCACTAAATGTTTTAGCACCGCCAACTGTTTGTGACCCACTAGTTCTAACAACTGTGCTGTCTACTGCAATATCGTCTGCATTTACTGTAATACCGTCACCGCTACCAACGTTTAATGTAACAGCACCACTTGTACCACCACCTGTTAAACCGTTTCCAGCACCTACGCTCTCAATGTCGCCTGCATCGTTTGTGAAACTGATTTCACCTGTTGAACTATTATAACTTAAATCGCCACTTACACTGATAGCCGCTCTGGCTCTTGCATCTGTGTAATATAAATTTGTTGAACCTTCTGATACGTCATCAGTGTCGCCGCTCCAACTAATAACACCTGTGCCGTTATTATACGATATTGGCGCACTAGCACTGATTAATGCTCTAGTTGTTGCATCACTTGGTGCGTCAATTGTTAGTTGAGATCCAGTGATAGAAGTTGTTATGTTAGTACCGCCTGCTATTGTAAAGGTATCTGTGTTTGTGGTTGCTGTATAAGATGTAGAATCTGCATTTATTGTTTTGATAATATTCTGACTGCTACCTAGATCTGAATTTGTAACAGTGATAACGTTTGCTGATTGTGATACAGTAACACCAGTACCTCCTGCAATTTTTCTAAAATTATGATATGTTGTTGCACCTGCTGTTCTAGAACCACCGTATACTGATTCTCCACTTGCCGCTACTGATTCAATTGAGCCTGATATGCCTCTGTTTGTTAATGGATATTCTGTGCCATTTATAATACCGTATATTTCGCTATCTCTAGCAAAAATTACACTATCAGGTGTGTCGCCATCACCAAATACATTTGTACTTGTTTGCGAATCATCGTCTGCACCTGTGGCATATTGAGTTGCATTAGTAATGTCTTTTAATAATAAATGATTAACACCTATACCACCGTTTTCAGTGGTTGTTAATAGTGTTGCATTTGTAGATGCATTAGCATCATTTAATTGATCTCTAACTACAAATCCTGAATTAGATAATGTGTTGCCTTTTGCAATATCAATAAAAACAATCTCTTCTGCTTCAACTCTTAATATTCCTGAGCCGGCTCTAATAGAAGTTTTAAAATTTGTTCCTGTATCAAAGAATATATCACCGCCTGTGTCAAACTCAATATCATTTTCTTTGTATATACTGCTACCGATTGTTAATGTACCGCCGCTGTTTATAACAGGACTTACACTGGAATCAAATGTTAATTGTGATTCTACTGTTTGTGCGACACCTGTTCTTCTAAGTACGGTTGAATCTACTTGAATACTATCTGCATTAACTGTGATACCACCACCGCCTGCTCCAACAATATCAAATGTTCTATCTGAATTTAAATCACCGCCACCTGTTAGACCGTTACCTGCTGTTAAATTTCTTGTTAGTGGTGCCTTTGTGGCAATTGAATTTGTTAATGTTGTATTAAGTGCGGCATCGTTACCTAATGCTGTTGCAATTTCATTTAATGTATCTAGTGTTGCTGGTGCACCACCTTGTAAGTTTGCAATAGCCGTTTCTACATAGGCTGTTGTGGCTACTTTTGTACTATTATCACTTGCACTTTGAGTAGTTGCAGTTGTACTTGCGGTACCTGTTAAATCCACAGTACCTGTAAATGTTTTTGCGCCACCTATAGTTTGAATGCCGACAGTTCTAACAACTGTGGTGTCAACAGCAATATCACCTGCGGTGTAGTCAATACCATCACCGCCAGTTAATTCTGCATCTATTCTTGTACCAACTGCACTATTAAAATCTGTAATTTGTGAACTTGGTATTGCTATGCTTACATCTGCCGCCGTTGTTAATTGTCCTTGTGCGTTCACAGTATAAGTCGGTATTGCTGTAGCACTACCATAACTTCCTGCACTAACGGCTGTGTTAGTGATGCTTACTGTACCAGAACTTGTAATAGGATTCGGTGACGTTGTTATGCCTGTGCCACCTGTTACACTTACTAGTGTACCTGGTGCAAAATTAGTAACGTATGCTGTTGTGGCTACTTTTGTACTATTATCTGCACTTGCTAAAGTTGGTGCTGTTAATTCGGTACTAAAATCTGTTGCTTGAGTAATTTGTGAAGGTAAACTAAATGTACCATTACTGCTATTATAATCTATTTCACCTGATGTACCGGCAAATAATGCTCTTACTTCTGTGTCAAAATCTGTAACTTGCGTATGCGGTATTGCTATTGCTGTTGTTGATGCACTTGTTATTCTACCTTGCTGATCAACTGTGAATGTGCCTACACCTGTTGCACTTCCGTATGTATTAGGAGTAACTGCTGTGTTGTCTAAATTAAAAACAAGTGTGTTAGCAACATCGTTATAAACTGCTGTTATGCCTGTACCACCGGAAGCCATTGCGCCAACTCTGTCGTCGACTGCTTCTGAAAAATCTGTTATCTGAGAGGCCGGTATTGCTATGTTTACATCAGCGGCCGCTGTTAATTGTCCTTGTGCATTTACAGTGAATGTTGGTATTGCTGTAGCACTACCATAACTTGCGGCTGTTACCGCTGTATTTGTAATGTTGTATACGCCAGCACTATATGTTAAGCCTGTACTTGCTGAAAAATGTGCTTGTACTTCTGCGGCACTTGGACCGGTGTATGTTAATGTATTACCAGAGTATGCAACACTTCCGTCGCCACCAGCATCTACAACATTTAATACTCCTGTGATAGGTGCTGACGTTGTTAATGCAGTACCGTCCCAAGTTATTGTTGCATTTGCAGTTGTTTGACTTAATTGTAAGGTTGCTGTTGCACCAGTTCTATCATAGTTGACAATTATGCTGTCATCTGCAACTCTGAGTTGATCTGCTCTTTCACTGATTGATTGGGCATTAAATATTATATTACCCGGTGATCTAAATATACCTTTTTTGTCTGCCATTAATTACTCCAATTGCAACATTGCTTTAACATATTTATCAGATTATGGCATTTTTTTAGGATACAAAAAAAAGCACCTTCCGAAGAAGGTGCTTAATTCGTTTAAGTAAAACTAATACTTACTTGAATGAGACGTTTGAAAGTCCAATTTCACCTAAGTAGTCAGCCGCGTTACCCAATGAACTTGCTGTGTTAGTAAGTTCTAAGTAACCGTATCTTGTCATAAATGACACTACTGGTTCAAATGTGCTTGGATCCATAACTGGACCTGTGCTCATTAATGGAATGTAAGGACAGTAGAATGCTGGAGCATCTGTTTCAGATGAACCTTTATATCCTACTAGTACTGCTGTTCCATCAGCCGCATAGTTGTCAACAAATACTTTAACAGTACCGTTTAATGTACCAACAAACTTAGAGTTTGTAGGAGCATCAAAAGGACCTTCTGTACTTCTAACAAATGTTGAAGTTGTTGCAGATTGTAGTATTGTTAAAGCCTGTGGACTTACAACAACATAGTTACCTGCGCCTCTTCTTGTTCTAGCGGCAATCAAGTTTGCAACTCTGTTGATAAGAATTGCCAAGATTGCGTGTCTTTCACCGATATATGTTTGAGTACCTGTGATTCCTGAGTTGAAGTCTAAAGTGTCAACTGTAGGAGCAAGTGCTCTTAATTTTGCTAACATCTCTTGGTCGATTTCAACTGCAATTTCTTGTGCTAATGCCTGCATAATTTCTGCTTCAACATCTACACCGTGCATTGCGTTGGCGTCTTGAGCACTTTCAAAAGTCCATCTTGCTGATAGACGTCTTGTTTTTGCTTCGACTGTTTGCTTGAGGATTTGAATAGACATTTTGCTACCCGCTGTTCCTTCACTTGCCGCAGTTGCATCAGGTGTTCCTGAATATGCTGTTGCTAATGCGAAAGGACTTAAAGCCTCTTGTCCTGCTGTTACTGAGTCTTTAGACTCTGCGTATCTTACCCTTAATGTGTGGATTTGTCCTACTGGTCCACTCATTGGTTGCACACCAAGTAATTCGTTGGCGATCAAAGAAGGCATAACCCTTCTAATCAATGGTAGCATAACTTTGTTAAGTGATGCAACGTTTCCTGCCATTGTTGACCCTGCTGTCGCTGATTCTTGTAATTGAGTTTTTGCGTTTTCTAAAATTACGTCCATTGTAGACTTTTTAGATCCCTGTAAACCCTCAAGAAGAGCGTCCTTGGTTGCGGACCAATTTGATTCAAATAATGCTTCTGCCATTATAATCTCCTAATATTTAAGTCCGGCTAGTTTTCTGATTTCGTCAAGTTCGACTACGTCAACTTCATTGGTGGAGCCGGTTTGTCCGTCCAACGATCTATTACCAGTGTGTTCTGTCTTCACTGATTCATTAATAACTTCTTTCTTAGTTCTTACAGAACCTTCTTCGTTCATAACACTTGGAAGGTACTTGTTAAATGATTCTTCAAGTTTCTCTGTTTTTACTGATTCTAGAAGTTCTGTCATTAATTCTTTTTTGCTACTACTTAAAGGTGCAATTAAGTCACTAATAACATTGTTTCTGTTGTATCTATCTTCTGCTATACGCAATTTAGATTCAACTAATTTCTTTTGCTCTGAACTATTTTCTGCTTTAGCCTGTGCTTCTGAGATTTTAGATTTTAATCCAGTAATCTTAGATTTAAGTTTTCTGACTTCTGTATTTTCATTTAAATACGAAGTAGCATACTCACCAGCCATTGCTTCAAATATTCTTCTGCCAAATTCATTTTCTCGAGCCTTAGTAATATCTTCTTTAAATTGCGATACTTCGCTTTTTAAAGCAGATGAAATAGTTGATTCAACTTTTTCTGCGGCTCTTCTAATAAATTGTTTTTTAGCATCCGCAAGTTGCTCTCTTCCTTCGCGAACTAACTGAACTTTTTTCTCTGCTAGTTCTCGCTTATCTGAGTGGAACTCACGAATTTCATCAGCAACTGCTTCAAGTACAAAGTTTTCAAGTTTAGCAAAGTTATCACTTTGTGCATTTCTATCTTCTTTTAATTCCTTGATTTCGTTGGCTAATGTTTCTGAAACGAATTTATTTAACAGTTCGGTATGTGAACCAACTGCTTTTTTATAATTAACTCTTTCAGCAATAGTTGCCTTCTTATCTTCTGCAAGTTCTTTCAATTCTTCTTCTAAATTTTGAGTAATAAACTTGTCCATTGCTTCTACAACTTGACTTTTGTCATGTTCGAATCTCTGTGCAAATTCTTCTCTCAATTCAGCAGTAATTTCGTCTCTTGCTTCAGCAAGGCGTGTTTCCCATGCTTCTTGTATATTGATTCTTGTCTCTTCAGACAAGTCACCATTTTCAAGAAGTTCTACGAATGTATCCGCCATGTGCTTTCTCCTATTTGAGTTCCAATTCACGTATGAAATTTTCAATCATACGCGATAGGTGTTTTTGTGCGTTTCTGTCACTTTGTTTTATTTCTCTAGCGGCTTCAAATATCTGAGCGCCGCCTCTCATATTAAATAAACTTTCATAAATGGCTTTAGGGTAGGCATCTGGGGCACTTGGTTGTGCTACGATGTCAACAGTTACTATATCAAAATCGCTTACCCTACCGCTTTCATTTACGTTGCCACTGCCTCGACTACTAACGCCTAATTTGGCGCCACCTTTAAGTAATGCTTCGGCAATCTTACCCATTGGAGTATCCAATATTTTAAGTTTACCGAATCCATCTGCTCCGTCGACCCGCATGTCTGTTATCATGTGGCTAACTCTATCTAAATTTATTTGTAATTCTGTTGGATGATCTAATTCACCAAGAACAGTTTCACCAGATTTAATTCTACCACCAATTGATTCTACAGCCGTCTGTATTTCTTCTTTGGGATATACTCTTCCGTTCTGGTTTTTGACTTCGCCTTGTATAAACAGTCCGCTCATATGCATAATTTTACCATCATTAGATGATTCAACTACAATATTTGCTTTATCTGGACTATAATACTCGAATAACTGTCTTGACATTATGTCTCCTTAATTACTTAACTTTTCCTGCTATAGGACTCTCTGATTTCTCAGCATTTACTTTTGCTGGGGAAACAGATGCTGGTTTTTCGCCAATGTTATCGCTTACTGGATTGTCTTTGGCTGAATCACCTTTTTTACCTTCTGCACCGTCTTTACCAAAAAGTTCTTTTTCGTCTGTTCCGAAATTTTCTTTCTTTGGAAACTTAGGTGATGCATCGTGGTCTGCACTTGAGTCATTTTTAGCAGATTGATTTTTACTGAAGTTAGTTGCTTCTTCTAGTTCTTCTTCAACTTCTTCATCTAAGTCAATTTCTTCTTCAAAAGATTCCATTTCCATTTCGTCTGCTAATTCGTCCTCAGCATCTTCAATTTCTTCTTCGCCTTCGTCATCTGACATTAACTTTTCGAATTCTGCTTTTAGTTCATCTAGTTGTGCTTCTAAATCGTCAACTCTGTCTTCGACTTCTTCTTCGGACTCTTCTTCACCATCAATTTCCATTTCTGGTTCCATTTCGTCTTCGATTTCGTCTTCTTCTTCGTTAACACCTGATTCATCTGCATGAACGTCTGCTTCTACTTCATCGTAGAAGTCTTCACTTGGTGAACCTGCAACTGTTTCTTCAACAGCCTCTTCCTCAGACTCTTCAGCCTCTTCAACTGCTTCGTCTTCAGATTCAGATTCTTCTTCAACAACTTCGTTGTCGATTGCTTCTTCTAGAGCATCTTTATCTAAGAGATCTTCATAAATCTCTCTGGACTTCTCTACCATAAAACTGTGTAACAGGTCTTTGGCCTGAGCATCGTCCTCTGCTAAAAGATGTTCCAGTACTTGTTCTAAAACACTTTTATTATCTGACATCGTAATTTCTCCTTTAAACTCAGGCTATACCTGATATATCGTAATTGTATTTAATAGTAATGTAGTGTTTTATGTAAAAAACGGTGTTTTTTTGAGGTATTTTAGTTATAACAAGTTATAAAGACCTGTTATTTACTACCTCTATGATGTGATCTGCATACTTTCTATGTGCGTATGGTGAGTTATGATTGCTTACTGGGTAATGTGTAGTTTCGTTTCCTTGCTCGTCTAAGTGTTTAGGATTAAACTGAGCATAGTACCCAGCACCATTTTGTAACAAGTATTTATCAGGAACGAAGTCCCAATTAAAACTGCCTATTTGGTGATGGTCTTCTATCAAACCCGTTTTATCAAATTCGCTAAATTCGAAGGTATTTGGGGAGAATAAAAACGGCACATTATGATTTAATATACTCAGTAAACCACTTTGCAACACATAGTAATCATTGTGTGCTTTTATGTTTTCATCAAACACATAGTATGCATAGTCCTTTAGTGCATTTACTCTGTCTTCATCAATGTCTTGATAACGTCTTGCTTCTTGACTGATAACTGTGTAAATGCTGTCGCACCAAATTTGCGGATCATATGTTTTGCCATGGTTTATATGATGTTCGTGATCAAAGTGATCCCAATCAAAATCGCCAAAGCAAATTTGATCATATGCTTTGTTGTGATCATATGTGTTATCTAGTTCTTTGAGTATTTCAAATCTGTTTACACCAGTTGCATTAATGATCATTAAATCTGGTTGTAAGTGTTTTAGTGCATAGTCTATTTGTGTGCGTATGCCAAAGTTACTCATACCGCATCGTGCTAAATTGATATAATTGTAGCCTAGATGTTTTGCTACTAGGTATCCGTATTCAAAATTGGGATATAGTGGATCGCGGCAACTCCAACTGCAACCGCAAACTACAAGGGTCTTCATTAAATTATATTAAGCCGCCTGCTCCGCCACCATCAACTGGTTTGGCATACATCACTGAA
>Ga0222717_10003206_pt1 | contig 12388 bp, 10 predicted proteins | sample C33_18DmetaG_FD_165053 | JGI IMG/M metagenome (GOLD analysis project Ga0222717, IMG submission 165053) | Estuarine water microbial communities from San Francisco Bay, California, United States - C33_18D | ecosystem: Environmental > Aquatic > Marine > Unclassified | place: USA: California...
ACTTTTTAGAAATATTGAGTTAACTTGGCAGGTCATAGAATATTTATTATTTTCACTAATCTTATAATCAAACTCATCATTATTTGCTTTTGGGAAACCGATTATAAATAAAATCATCACCAAGTAAATAAATATTGAAGGATATTTCTTTTTTGAATCTGAATTTAATAGTTTGGACACAATAAAAGCAAAGCTTAAAACTAAAAAGAAAGAAAAATAAAAGGTTTTAAATGAATCAGCCCTTGAAGTATCAAAGTTTTTTTGAGGAAAGCCTAATACTGAATTAATAACAGAGATTAATATCCCAATTAATGGAGATAGAATAAAAACCTTTATATTTGAAGACCTTCTAAAATATTTAAAAATTAAAAAATAGAAAATCAATCCTAAAAATATTGCAGCATACTGTCTTAGAAATAATAGATAAAAGTTTCCAGGACCGCTGTAGTTAATTTCTCTATTTTTAAAATCTATGGTGACTGTTTTCTCAGAGGAGTTGTTTGAAAAAATATCTTTTCTATTTTGATCAAACAATGAATTATCATAATTCCAATATTGCTGGAAATAATCATCAAAAGTATCTAATAAGTAAATTCCAATTAAAGAATCTCTGTGCTCATGCTGGTAGGGCTTAGAAGCAAGTTCTTTAAAGTTAATATTATAAATAATTGATACTGGGGCTTTTTCATTATAAATAGTTTGATCATGTGGTGGGTCTAGAATAAATAATGAATTTGCTTGATAATTTTCATTTAGTATTAAAACAAAACATACCAAAAATAATAAGAGTGCTTTAGTTAGAATTTTTATATTAAATTCTCTTAAAGAGGTTCTGTATTTTATTAAAAAGAACAAGCCAAGCATACCCATGACTGATCCCTTAGTTGTCAGGAGTAAAGATAGGGGAAAAGCAGATAAATAGAGTATTAAATTGTTATTTTTAGATATGTAAAGCTCTATGAAATATATTGACCATATAAGTAAGGTAAATGCTAATATTTCCGGTTTAAAAGTTACAAGTAAGCTAATCGTTTGTGGGAAAAAACAAACGATTCCAAGGGTAAGTAGAATGTTTTTCAAAGAAATATGGTACATTTTAAGTAAAAAAAACAATCCAACTAGTCCAATTATAAAAATATAAAAATTCCCAATTTGAATTCCAAGACTAAAAATATTATCAATATTTTCTGGATTAAGTTGATATGAAAACAAACTTATAAAAAAAGAAATTATATAAAAATAGATAAGTCCTTGTTCAAGATAAGTACTTTCACTTTCATAAAGAAAATAGTTCAGATAGTTAGAATATTTTTCATAATCAGAACCCTGTGTAGAGTCATAAAATAAACTAATTATTGAATATATTGAAAAAAAACTAAATGAAAAAAATAGAAAGGCTGGATTAATTTTTCTTAATGTGTTTGTAATATTTTTCATAAATAAGTTTATTTTATACTATGTTAGTAAGTTATCATTGTATTAATGTCAGCACTAATTAATATTCCAGATTTCTTAATAGATGGAATAGATATCAATAAATTTTCAAGGATGCAAAAAATTTATATGATATTTTATGGCAAGTTAATTAGCTTGATCATGAAAATTTCCAACAGAAAACTAATGATAAGGATGCTCAATATTCTTTACAGCCAATCTGGGAAAATAATTTATAAGAAACCATTTTTTATTAAAGAATATAACCAAATTGATAAAATATACTATCCAAATCTTCGTGTTTTAAGAGTTGCTAAAGGGGTAAATTATCAATTTGAAAAAATATTGAAAGATTATTGCATCAATGACATAGGGCTAAAAGATGATGATTTTGTTATAGATTGTGGTTCTAATGTCGGAGAACTCTTTTTAGCTTTAAAATTTAAAAATATAAATATTAATTATTTTGCTTTTGAGCCCGATAAGGCAGCATTTGATTGCTTGAAGGAGAATACTGCAAAAAATGAAAATAAAGCAATTGAGATTTATAACTATGGATTATCTGATAAAAGTGGTGAAAAGACGTTTTATTTAGGCACCGCTGGTGGAGATTCCTCTTTTGAAGATTTTGGCTCTGGAGTTGAAATTTCCATTCAAATACAGCGCTTAGATAGTTTTAGTTTTAAAAAAATTGATTTGCTTAAAATTGATGCAGAGGGACACGAATTAGAAGTTTTGAAAGGGTCATCTAGTCTTCTAAAAAATATTAAATTTATAAGCGTAGATTATGGTTTAGAAAAAGGTTTTAATCAAGATTCAACTATTACCGAAGTAACAAACTTTCTTTTTGAAAATAATTTCTATTTGTACAGTGCAAATTTAGAACGTAATGTTGGACTCTTCAAAAATAAAGCAATAGATAAATAATGTGTGGATATATAGGCAAAATATCTTTTAATACTTTTGATGTCGATTCACTTAATGATCCCAATGATTTAATAATATGCAGAGGACCGGATTCTTTAAAAAGCAATAACGGGACATTATTTAAGCATTCAAACCAACTAGAACCTCTCCATTATTCAGTTATATTTAATAGACTTTCTATAATTGATTTAAATGAAAATGCAAACCAACCAATGCATTCTGAAAAATATAAAACACAAATTTTATTTAATGGAGAAATCTATAATCACAGTGAACTAAGAGAAGAACTTGAAGCAGAAGGATTAAAATTTTCTACGAGCCATTCCGATACGGAAGTTCTATTATTGGGGCTGTCTCATCATGGGCTAGATTTTATAGATAAAATAGTCGGACAATTTGCGATTGTTTTTATTGACGAAGAAAAACAAACTATAAATTTAATTAGAGATAGGCTCGGTCAAAAACCATTATTTTATAGATTTACAGAAGACAGTTTTATTTTTTCTTCAAATTTAAAATCTATCGTGTTACTCGAAAATAATTACAACATCGATAATGACTCATTAATTGAATATCTAAATATAGGAGTTGTAACTTCTCCAAATACCATATTTAAAGATATTTATAAATTAAAACCTGCAGAAATAATATCCATAACAATTAAAGATAAAAAATTTATAAAAAACTCTAAAATTTATTGGAGTCTAGAGGGCTATGTTGGCAACAAGCAATTTAAAAAAAATGAATTTTTTGAAATATTAAAAAAATCAATCAAAATGAGAAATATATCAGATGTTCCTGTAGCGCATTTTCTTTCAGGAGGCATAGATTCTACATCATTAGTTAAAATTCAAAAAAATTCAGTTAACACATTCTCTATCGGTTATAGAGATGATAAATATGACGAAAGTAAGTTTTTTAATCAGGTGGCTGAAAAATACGAAACTAACCACACATTTAAAAATATTGAGAACAAATTTTCAATCCAAGATGTTGAAAATTCTATATCAGCTTTTGATGAGCCATATTCAGACCCATCTACCGTACCTTCATATTTCATATCTAAGGAAATGGCTTTACAATATAAAGTTGCAATATCTGGTGATGGTGGAGATGAATTACTTGGTGGTTATGATAGAACTGTTAAGAGCATTAATGAAAAAAATATTGCACAAAATTTTATTTCTAAATTATTTAAATTTTATCCAGCAGTGTTAGGGACTGGAAATAAATTACTTTCTAATGCTAGGGACCTCCCTACATCATACTCCTCATATTTATCTGATAATAAATTTTTAAATTTACTTGGTATCCAAACTAAACAAAATCAACTAAATAAGTACTTCTTAGAAGGTGTTGATAGGTATAAGGCGATTCAAATAGCTGAATACAAATTATATCTAACTGAAATGATGATGTTGAAAATTGATAGGACTTCAATGATAAATTCATTAGAAGTAAGATCACCATTTGTTGATCATAATTTAATTGAATACGTGCTTAGTACAGACTACAAGTATATAAATGTAGAAAATCCAAAAGAGATTATGAAAGATTTCTTGAGTGATGATTTTGACAAATCTTTTCTGTTTAGGAAAAAAATGGGATTTGTTTTTGATATTAAAGGCTGGATTTATTCGAATATAGAATATATAGATAAAGTTTATGAGGAGGGCGTCTTAAAAGAATACTATTCCACTGATTCAATTAAAAAATTGTATAGATTTAAGACACGTGTAAATGCACTTAGGTTGTGGAAAATTTACTTCTTAGAAGTATATTTTTCTAATTTAGATAATTTACTTAACGATTAAATTATTATAATCTGAAACTTCATATTCAAGTAGAAGTTCAATACTATTATTATCACTTACTCTCGATACTGCGTTGTTAGATAGTTTAACAAGTAGTTTTTCATCGTTCATTACTTTTTTAATATCATCAATAATGTTTATCTTCTTAATATCAAATAAATATCCATTTTCTAAGTGAGTGATCAACTCTTCATGATTTGGAATTTTACTAGCAAAAACAACACAGCCTCTTGACATAGCCTCGAGTACAGTTTTTGGATTTCCTTCATATAAGGAAGTCGTAATATAAAATTTAGAGAAATTTAGTATTGATAAAATTTCATTATTATTTACACTTCCCAAAAAATTAATTTTCGTGTTTTTTTTATCAGCATATTCTATTAATTCTTCTTCTAGAGTTCCAGTTCCATATACATCGGAGATTAAGTCTGAATTGCTGAGCATATCAATGAGAAAAGAATAATTTTTTTGCCTCTCTAATCTGCCTACGCTCACAAGTGAATCAGATGTCTTAATATTTTCTAGATTATTTAAAACCACCCAATTAGGCCGAATTTTTATTTTGTCTGTGTTGGTTAAGTTAGAAAGCAAGTATTGTTTATCCACACTTGATGTAACCGTGTAGAGGTTGGAATATTTAACTGATATTTTGGTTAGTAATTTATATAAATAAACTTTAAATTTTGATTTATTCTCAAATTTTGTAAAAGTTAAAACATCATATCCAGTTCGAACTATTAGTGGTTTCCTTGTTATTATTGATAAAATTATAGATGCCCAACTGCCCTGAAGTTGATTTTGTTTGATAATACTAAAGTCGATTCCCATTTTTTTTATTTTTAATGGAAATAAGAAGCTGTGTATATATCTCTTCAACTTACTCTTTGAGGGTTTGTAATATTTATAAATTGGGATAACATCAAAAAAGTCATCATCAATTATGTTTTCATCTGAAGAATCTCCATATGTGATAAATGTATATTTTATTCCATGTCTTCTTGAGAGCTCTCTATAAAATAAAAGTTCTTTATCTAGAGTTCCTGACTTTTTCCACGATTGAAGTGAGTATTCAAATGTAAAGTAGAGCAATATATTCATTATCCAATTTATATTATCTGTTCTTTTTTAATTTATTGCATAAAATTATTTTATTTATTTATACCTAATAACACTATATTATGAATGTAGTTTGGAAAATTTAGCACCTGTCATTATTTTTGCTTATAATAGGCCTAGACACCTAAGGCAACTACTACAATCCCTCAGTGAAAATGATTTAGCATGTCATTCAGATGTATTTATATATATTGATAAACCTGTAAAAGAAATCGATATTACAAATAATCAAGCTGTTGTAAATATTGCAAATGAAGATTGGAATTTTAACAATAAAAAAATAATTATAAGAGAAACTAATTTTGGATTAAGAAAGAATATTTTATCTGGCATATCAGAAGTTGTCTCAAAATATGAGAAAATAATAGTTCTAGAAGATGACCTAGTGCTAAGTAAATATTTTTTAAAATATATGAATGAGGCATTATTTTTATATAAAGAACAAAATAATGTATGGCACATAGCTGGCTTTAATTATAAAACACCATCTCTTGCAAGTCGCAGTTCTTTTTTTAGTTCACATATGAATTGCTGGGGATGGGCAACTTGGGAAAATAGATGGCACAACATTAGTACTGACTTACAAATTAACATAAGCAAGGAGGACATAGATGAATTTAACTTTGGTAATTTGATACCAAACAATTATCAACAACTACTTCTCAATCAACAAGAAAAGATAAGTACATGGGCAATATACTGGTATCAGACTATTTTTTTAAACAATGGACTTTGTTTAGTTCCAAATAAAACACTTGTTTTTAATGATGGGTTTGATGGTTCTGGCGTAAATACCTCAAGAGTAAAATATAAACTTTCTAAACTAAATCATAACCCAATAATCAAGTTTCCAAAAGATTATCGAGAGAGTGTAATTAACAGACAGTTTCTAAAATGGTATTTTTTAAAATTAAAAATTAAAGATTATGTAAAGTACCACATTAATAAATTATCATTTTAATCTCTGAGGCTTATATATTCACTTATCTGATTGTTAGATGTTAGGGGTTCTTTATCTTCTTTAAATCTTTTTTCCCATACCACTATTTGTTTTATTGTCTCTTCTACGTTGTAGATAGGGACCCATCCTAGTTCATTTTCTGCCTTCGATGAATTAATTGTTAATATATCAGTTTCTTGAAACATTTGTTTTGTAACCTCTACCCTTGGTGAGCCACTTCCCCAATATTCTAAATACAAATCAACAAGTCTTTTCGCAGTGTATTTATTGTTAACTGCAGAGTTCAAATTAAAAATTTCACTCCTGTTATTTGAGTAACTATCTTCGGTTGCCAAAAGGTATCCCCACAGTGAGTCTAAAACAAATTGCCAAGGTCTTATAGATTCAGGTTTTCTGAGCTCAAAATCCCTATTTGAGTAAATTGAATTTATAAGATCTGTCATAAGACGGTATTCTCCTCTATCGCCACCACCTATAACATTACCCGAACGAATAACTGTAACGTTAAGATCAGCCCGCTCTTTATTATTTAGAAATGCTTGAATAATAAATTCGGCTCCGGCTTTGCTTGCACTGTAAAAATCTTTTCCTCCTAGTTCATCAGTTTCAACATTATTTATTTGTGGTTTTATATAAACCTTATCTGTTGTCGCAACTGTAATTGTCTTTGCAGAGGTAAGTTTGTCAACGTAGTCAAGAATGTTATAAGTTCCTAATATATTAGTATTTATAGTGTCTTTAGGATAAAGATAGCCTTTATAGACCAAACTTTGTGCTGCAAAATGAAAAACTATATCAGGTTCAATTTCTCCTAGAATTTTTTCTGCATTTTCATTATCGATATTGTTAATATTTTCAAAGTATTCTTTGATCAAGAATTGAGATTTTTCAACAATTTCATAAATTCCCTCTTTTTTTTCATTAGAAAGCCCATAAACATTTGCGCCTAGCTGGTTTAACAATAAAGCTAACCAAGAACCTTTAAATCCTGTATGACCAGTAATTAAAATTCTTTTATTTTTCCAAAAATTTTTACTCATAATGCTCTGTAGTTTTCCGCATAATTATTATCTTTTATAGCCTTTTCAAGTAGTTCAAGCTCTCTAATTGTATCAGCACATTGCCAAAATCCTGGATGTTGATAGGCAACCAAGGACTCTCTTTTTGAAATTTCTTCAAGAGGATACTTTTCAAATATAGTGTTTTCATTATCTATAAAGTCTTTAACACTTGGCTCCAAAGCAAAAAATCCCCCATTGATCCAACCTTCTTTAGCCTGATCTTTTTCACCAAATTTTTTAACTAAACCACTTTCTATTTCAAGACTTCCAAATCTTGCTGGTGGTCTAACAGCTGTCACGGTAACAAGTGGTTTTTTTGAATTGTGAAATTCTTTTAGTTTACTAAGATTTATATCACTCAAAGCATCGCCATAGGTTAGAAAAAAACTTTCATTGTTATTCTTGTATTCTATTCCAGTTTTAATCCTGCCTCCTGTCATAGTTTCAAGCCCGGTATCCAGTACTTTTATACTTATATCATTATTTGTGTATAAATCTGACTCTAATTTAGATCTATTTAATATAGTGTTGAAATATTCACTAATTATGTCTTTTTTGTATCCAGCTAAAATAACTATATCTTTAGTTCCATAATTTATATAGAGATTAATTATATGAATTAGCAAGGGTTTTTCATTTGCTTTGATCATTGGTTTTGGCACACTATGGGTCATTTCTGAAAATCTAGTACCCTTGCCACCAGCTAGAATCATTGCAGTGTTCATTTTGATTTCTCGATAAATTCTGAAGTTGTTTTAATCACATAATCTAACATATCATTAGTTAATCCAGGGTAAACTCCAAGCCAAAATGTATTCTTTAATACAAAATCTGATATTGTTAATTTATTTGGAATTCTAAATTCTGTATTTAAATAGGCTGGTTGCAGGGTTAAGTTTCCTCCAAACAGAAGTCGAGTGCCAATATTCCTTTCATCATAAAATTTTAATAGTTCCAATCTTTTTAGATTGGATTCTTCCTTTAAACTTATTGGAAAACCAAACCAGCTTGGATCAGCATCTTTGCTCTTGATTGGAAGAATGAAATCTTCAAAGCTACTAAATCCTTCATATAGATAATTAAAATTCTCTTTTCTTTTTTTTATAAAATCAGGAAGCTTTTCTATTTGAGAGCAGCCTAAAGCAGCCTGCATATCAGACGATTTTAAGTTATATCCTATATTTGAATAAATATATTTATGATCATAACCGTGTGGCAAGCCACCTAATTGCCAGTCATACCTCTTTTTACAAGTATTATCTTTCCCTGGAGGACAGTAACAATCTCGTCCCCAATCCCGTAAAGATTCTAGAATTTTTTTTAATTTGGGTTTGTTTGTTAAAACCGCACCTCCTTCTCCGGTTGTAATATGATGAGCAGGATAGAAAGAAAGAGTAGAAATATCTCCGAAAGTACCTGTATATTGACCTGCATATTTTGAACCAAAAGAATCACAGTTATCTTCCATTAGAAATAGATTATATTTTTCACATATTTTAATTATTTTCTCAAGATCAAAGGGATTACCTAGTGTATGTGCAATAACAATACCCTTGGTCTTACTTGTTATTGCCTCTTCAATAAGTTCAACATTTATATTGTATGTACCCTCTTCGGCGTCAATCAGCACGGGAATTAAGTTATTTTGTATTATTGGATTAACTGTTGTTGGAAAGCCAACTGCAGAAGTTATGATTTCATCACCATCTTTAAGCTCATAAAAAATCTTTAAAGCTGACATAGCTAAGAGGTTTGCTGATGACCCACTATTTACAAACAGACAGTGTCTCATACCAAGAAACTCTGATACTTTTTTTTCAAATTCATCTGTAAATCTTCCACTTGTAAACCAAGCATCAAGACTTGAATCTACAAGATTAAGTAAATCAACATTGTCAATTACTTTGCCTGTGACTGGAATATGTGAAATTCCAGGAACAAATGGAGGAGGATCAATTTTTTTCTGGGTCACTTCCAAAAGTAATTCTTTTAGTTTGTCATCGATATTTTCTAGCATATAAATAGGTTACTTAAATTGAAATTAATGAGGATATTAATATTAAATAAATCCTTCACTAAATCTACAAGTTTTTGAAACCTTTTTCTATATTTATTTTTTGGTGAAAAGCTATCGAACTTGTAGATTTATAGTTTATTGGCTTTACTTCAACATCTGCAAAAGTTGTTTTAAAGTTCCTATTTCTGACTTGTTTAAAAATTTCAACAACTTCATAAAGCATCTTTTTTTCTCCAATAATTTCAGCTTTTTGAAAGTTATTATTGAAAGCCTCGTTATATATGAAATTTACAACATCATCTACATGGGTAAGGCAAATCTCTGATTCCTTATTGTTTTTGAAGTGCACTTCTTTTTTCATCTCTTCAGACAGTAAATATGGAATCAATTTAGCCCTTGTATCAGCTGGACCGTATATGTCACCAAGTATCATTAAGCAGACTTTGATACCTTTCTCATTATTAGAGTTAATGAGTTTCTCAGTTATCAAATTTTTGTGTTTTACATAATCTAAATCTTTGTATTCGTCCATTTCTGACCAGTAGGTTCCAGAGTAAAGAATATTTTTAATACCATTTTTTATTACTTCATTCAAAAAAAGATTTTCATCATTAAAACTGTATGAACCGTCTCCTTTTGATAGGAAATTTGCAAAATGATATAAAGTATCAATTTTATTTTCCTTAATATCTTTAAAGTTTTTTAGAGGAGTTATGTGGAGGTCATTAATTTTCCTAGTGTCAAGAGCAAAATATTTGTTAGTTGAGATTTTTTTCACAACTTCTTTTCCAAGATAGGAATTGCTACCAGTTATAAGAATATTATTAACCATTTATGATATTTGAAATAACTTTAAGAATTATAGATACAGGATTTTTTAGAGTAAAAATTCTAAAATTCAATATACTTTTAACGAGAACTAATAAGTCAATTATTGAATTTTCTTTAATGAGGTGATACTTATCATTTGCTATAGCTGTGTCTAAATATATTTCTTGATAAAGTTTTGAATGGTTTCCTAGTAGTCCAGAAATTGTCCAAGGTTTTAATTTACCTTGATAATGTAGAAAAATTACTTCATTATTTAGGTATTGTTCATTAACTTTCCAGTCTAAGCTAAGTTTAAAATTCAAGAAATAATTCAAATCTATAAAGTTTCCATCAATAACTTTATTAAGGATATCTTGATCCCACCACATTAAATCAACCTCATTATTTAATACTGCATTTTGTAGTTTCAAGTAAACTTCCTCTTCTATCCATTTTTTATAATTCATTACTAAAACACCCGCATTAAAATAATTAATCGAATTTAAATTCAAATTTTTAAAAAGATAATTATTGTTCGCATTCTTAATGTGCTCAGTGCGTGCAGCTAAAAGACAATTTTCTGAATTAATTTTTTTTACTACATTTGTTAAGTAAGGGATAGGGTCATTTAAGCAAAGAATATCTGAGTCAAGATAAATCAGTGTTTCAAGGTTATTAGGAAGATACTTGTTGAGATAGAGGCGATAATATGTTGCTTCGGATACGTGTTTATTTTCAATATTTGGAAATATTAAGTCATCAGAGTTAAATTTGTGTATAGTTATTGAATCTAAATTCTCGTGAGACTCTAATTCTTTATAATATTTTTGGAAACTATCAGGGTCTTTATGAATTATATAAATGCAAATATTTTTACTTACATTGTCTAACAAACTTTTAATTGCAACAAAACCTTGGACGTCATAATTATTATCAAAAGCGTAAACAAAGTTCATTCAATTAATAATACTAAGTCGTTTTGTTCTCAAGGAAAGTAATTTGTAGTTTATTTTTTTTGTAATAAACAAAGTCATAATTCATATACAATGACTTTGATTATATTTTATGATAAAACTTTCAGTACTAATTCCAACATACAATAGAGCAGATTCTCTAGATCGAACTCTTGAGTCATTGAGTGCGCAGACATATGATGATAAATTCCTATGTTTAATCTCCGACAATAAAAGTACAGATAATACAAAAGAGGTCATTGAAAAATGGAAAGGAAGAGAAACAAATTTTAATATTGAATATTATGAGCAAGAAAATGAACTCTTGCCAATTGACAATTGGGAATTCTTAATTAATAAGTCCAATACGCAGTATTCTAAAATCTTATTTGACGATGATTGGATTAAACCCTCATTTTTAACAGAAATGATCAATTTAATTGAAATAAAGAAAGTAGACTGTGTTGTTTCAAATATTGATATACATGTCGAGAAACAAAATAAAAATGAAATTCTTAAAAGCTATTTTAAATTAAAGGAAGGGGTAATGACATCTGATTGGATTATAGATTCTTTCATTGAAACAGGACCAAGAATAAATGTCTCTCCGAGTGCATCTATAATTAAAACACAAAAATTAAAAGATGGCTTTTATTATTCTTTGAAAAATACAGAATGCAGTAAAAGAGTAATTGGAAACGATTTAGTAATAAACTATTTTCAATTGTTTAATGGAGGAAGTGTTTACTACACCCCAGACTCCTTAGCTATTTGTGGTGCCGGAGATGACTCAATAACAGTATCAACAGATGATAGAATTTTATATTATTGTTACCTAAATACCTTGATTGACTTAATAAACAATTCTTCTACTAAAATTTCTAATTTACAAAAGAGGCAACTTAATAAAAAAATCCTTTTTTTTACTATTAGAAGAATATTGAATCCAAAGTATAAAACTTTCTTAACTAATAGACTAAATTAAGCCTAGAAAGCAAAAATCCCAGTTGATCTTACGACCCTCCGGGATTTTCTACACTAATTCATTTTCGGTCTTGCGACTTCTTTTTCTTTAGTGTTTTATAAATTTACCTAATAACGGTCAGTTTGGCAAGAAAATCATTAATCTATTTTTCGCGAACATTTTAGACATTTAATTCATTCAACAGGCTCTCTAACTCGTCTGCTTCTATGTTTTCTACAAAAACAGAGTAGGTCGCATCATTAAACGTAAATATTACATAGTCTTCATGCAGAGCTGCTTCCTGTAGGTCTTGTATGTCTTTAACAACTGT